>SDBV01002081.1_pt1 | contig 30031 bp, 38 predicted proteins | sample 2277081 | NCBI WGS metagenome assembly SDBV01 (sample SAMN10402039, study PRJNA504765) | marine sediment metagenome | isolation source: marine sediment core GS10_PC15, 223 cmbsf | place: Arctic Ocean: Southern Knipovich Ridge | collected 2010
CTAAAGGAGAAAAATATTATGAAAAAGAATTGTGATCCGAGATTTAATTTACAGTTGTTCGCGGAAGGCAGTCCAGCAGATGAAATTGATTTAGATTTAAATTTAGATGACGAGATAATTCCTCCTGTTGAGGATGGAGGTACACCTCCGGAAGATGGGGGCACTCCGCCAGAGGATCAGTCAAAATGGTTTATGCCTGGTATGTTCAAAACGCAAAAGGACGCGGAGAAGGGGCAGACTAAAACGAAGCAATATATAAAGCAGCTGGAGGCGAAAAACAAGGAGTTAATAAAGAGCAAGGAGTCCACTCCTCTGGTATCGGCAATACCTGATCCAGGGCAGGAAGATAATATTGATAAAGCCGTTCGTGAACTTGGGATCACAGAAGAGGATTTTGTTACTGATGCGTTAAAAACAAACAAGAAGATTATGAGGTATATTGAAAAAACATTGATACCTGCTGGAATACAGCCTGTAGTAAATATAGCTGGTGGTATCAGAGCAGGAATAATAAAAGACAAAATGCGTGAGGAGTATCCGAATTTTGATATTGATGCTAACGAGGATAAGGTGGCGAAGGTATTGATCAGTCGGTATGCACCGAGCTATATCAAGACCCACTCCCTTAGATTGATTTCTGCTATTATCGAAGAAATGGGTGGAAAAAAAGGAGAGAAGACTTCTGATATACCATTTTCAGAGGAACCTTCTGGTGGAAGCGCCGTAACGAAAAAGAGAACGGCGGAAGGAGATAGTATCAGAGATAGTATTAAAAACGCAAAAGTCGGAACTGTTGATGCGTTTGCATAAAATTTTAATAAAAGAGGTGAATTGACATGAGGTTTATACTGTTTTATATATGGATGATTCTTGTCAATTTTTGGCAAGATACTATGATTCTGTACGTCGTATCTCCGTCGCTTGTAAAAACAACTGGTGGCAAAGGTACAGGGGATGTAACGGCAGAAAGAATAGTTGTTGATATGAGTGATCCGGAAATGCTTGATCCTGATACAGCAGCTTTGCTTTTGTTAATGGGTAAAATAACAGGCAAGAGGGTTGTTCATGATACAACGTTTAAATGGCAGGAAGATGATTATGTACCTTTGTTCACTACGCTTAATGGGACGTTTGATTATTCAGGTGACCCAAATGGAGCTCTGACGGTTCTTGACACTACTCCGTTTCGAGTTGATGATCTGGTTGTTATACCACAGATTTCTGATGAGGTATGGAAAGTGACGGTAATTACTAATGCTACTACAATGACTATTGCTTCTCTTGATGGTGGCAACATGGAAGACTTTGCTACAACTGGACACTATGTTCAGATAATCGGTAACTGGAACGAAGAGGGTAGTGGTAAACGAAAGATTATTTCTACTCAACCTTCAATCCCGTACAATCATACGCAGATTCTCAAAACAGATACAGGTGAAACGAACACATTAGGTCAAGTGAAAGTTTACGGCCCGGAAGAGCTTGCCAGAGACCAGAAGAAAGCTAAGGTTGAGCATGATTTGAAAATCCAGAGGGCTATGTTGCTTGGTAATAAATACGAGGATACGACAGGAACGAATCCTAAGCGAGCGATGGGCGGGATAATTGAATTCTGCACAGAGAATGTTACTAATTTACTTGGCAATCCATTGACTGAAAGCGAATGGGAGGCTTTTCTTGAATCTGGTTTTCTGTATGGTAGTGACGTTAAGTATGTTTTGTGTTCTTCAAGAGTTATAAGTTACTTATCAGCATGGGCAAGAAACAAAATACAGACAGTATCGAAGGACAAAACCTACGGTATCAATGTAACAGAGTATCTTTCTCCGCATGGTAAGGTATATCTTTTGAACGCACGGAAAATATTTAATGCATCGCCCTGGACGACAATGGCTTTAATGCTTGATCTGGTTAATCTTCGATACGTTGTACTTGGCAACAGAGACACGAAACTGAAAACGAATATTCAGGCTCCCGACGAGGATCAGAGAATAGACGAATATCTAACAGAGTGCAGTATCGAGATAAAGATGGAAGAGACTCATGCGTTATTGAAAAACGTTGGATAATAAGCACAATCAGAATATACAATCAGGAGGGGGTTTATTCCCCCTCCATTTTTTTATGGAGGTGAATAACAATGTTAGGAAGTTTGTTAGAACAATTACTTTACAAAAATAAGGGATGGGTACTGGACGATGTACCGTATCGGCATGGTAGCAGTGGAGTACCCATACTTGAAAATATTGGAGCAGGGGAGCAGATAAATACAGAAGCGTACGTGATAATGAACGATGTGATTTTTGGTTTAGCCGTGAGTTATACTGTACCAGCAGGCAAGACGTTCAATATCATGAAGATTATGATTGATGCGACAGCGATTGCGGTTGATGGAGATGTTGTATTTGCGATTTACGCTGATAGTACTCCAATATTTGAGATCAACGTACCTCAGAATGTTGGTCATTATGAACAGAGCTATCCGGTTTGCAGAGAGTTTGCAGAGACTGAGGTAATAACCGTATATGCAAAAAGTTTGGCTGAGAACACAGATAAGACGTTTAATGTAACACTTTGGGGTCTTTCAACATCTTAAAATGTGAAACAAAATTAAGGAGGTAAATATAAAATGAATTTAATCGAGACTATTGAAGCAGAAAGCAAAGAGAACCTTACCCCGAAATACAGGAAAGCCATCATCAAGAGGATAGCATTGAAAACTCGAATTGCTGCACCAACAGGAATAGGGGGTTCGGAGGCAGTGCTTGCGACAGCGCTTGCACCTCATCTTGGTTTTCTTTCTTCTTATACAGTGCCAACTGATAAGAAGTTTCAGATGGTATCAGGAATGATTGTCTGCAAAGAGATAGTTGCAGATGGAGATATTGAGGTTGTAGTGCGTGGTGGCTATATGGATAGTGCTATTGCGTTGACTAACAGTGTAAAGACTGTATGGAATACGCATAACGCTGATGCAACCGAGCATACAGCAGGATTGCTTCCGGCTATTGCGGTTGCAGATTGTACCGATCTAACAACCATGATTGCACTGATTACAGCGTTGCTGGCTTCGTATGCGTTGAGTGATGCAGATGCCGAGCTTGGTGCAGCATGGGAGTATCATATAGCTCAGGAAGCCGGAGATGCTTCGTTAGCGAGTGAGGCTGCGCCTACTACAATGGCTGAGTGCAAAACAAGAATCAATGATTACAGAACGAAGATGAATACCCATGTTGCAGATAGTACCTGTCACACAAGTGGAGATTCAGGCGTCGAGACTCAGGCAGTAGCAGCTACCACTGATTCAAAAGCCAGTATCATTCATGGAGATAGTGGTGGAGTTGTGGCGGTTCAGCAAGAGACAGATTTGCTTGGAAACTCAGCACCACTTCTTGAAGGAGAGCCACTCTCTATAAAGATAATCAACATGGCATCAGTGTTGAAGTTGGCTAACAACCTGAAAGAGACGTGGAACATTCACATGGCTAATGCCGCTAATCATACTTCAGGTATTCAGACAGCAATAACAGCGGCAGATGCTTTTGATGAGGTTTCGCTTCTTGCTTTAGCTACAGCATTGATAGCATCATACGAGATAAGTGATGCTGATTCGGAGGATACTACACCGTGGCTTTATCACGATGCTCAGGAAACAGGAGATGCTTCTTTAGCCAGTGCGGTTGCACCCACAACAGTGGCTGAGACAATTACAAAGCTGACAGATTTCGAGACAAAGATGGACACTCATATTGCTGATGCTACGGCACACGCAGGAAGTGATACAGTATCTCCGTCAGACGATGTTTGTACGGTAGATTCAACAATGGTTGTTGAGGTCAGGATCAAAGGAATTGAGTACACAGAATAAAAAAATACTAACGGTGAGGGATTATCTCCCTTGCCGTTAGTAGTATGGAATACTATAGTATGGAATACTATCTTCGATCTACGATATTTTATTAAAAAATATAGGAGGATAATAATGTTTTATCAATCAAGGTACAGGAATTTCAGGATGGTTTTAAAACCAGGAGTATTGAAAGATGTCGATGGTCAGGTGGTTCATATACCAGGAACTACGATTCAGTTTATTGATTACCGGTTCACGCCAATAGAAGAGAATCAGGAGCAGGCTCTCGATGCGATTAAAGCAAGAGGCAACAAAGATTTCTGGAAAGTAACGGACGATGAACTTGAGACAGCAAGAGAATACAAGACAGAATTGGAAAAATTAAACAAGAAGTTTGCTGCAAGGAGAGAATTTCTTAAAAAAATGACGAAGCCGGATAAAGGTGTAAAAATAAAAGAGGGGGTTTCTTCAACCGGGAACATATCAGGAGATAGTAATGTTGACAGGATGGATTTACCGGACAGAGTAGAATCACTAATAGACCCGCCAAAATTACCAGAGGACAAGGTAGATATTCCAGAAGATGATATTATCCCGGAAGAAGAGAACATAACTAATAGCGCACGTAGCCTTGCCAAAGAGAAGATGAAAGATATTTTTCCACCAGAAGAAGAAAAAGTGCTTGATGGTACGGTGCTTCCAGAGATTCCATATCCAAAAGGGGCAGGAGAACCGGAAAAAGAAGAACTGGAAGATAAATCAGAATTTGAGGATGGTAATACCGAATGATAATAAAAGATTTTTTAGACAGCGTTACTGATGAGGTACAGGATGACGACGAGGCTCTTCGTGAACGTCTGTTAAAAGGTCTAACTTTCATTGAGGACGAGGTGTTGAACTACACGAATTTGCTCACAAAGACTTTTGTAACGATTATACCTGATGATCGAATAGTGCGTTTACCGTATGATTTTAAATATCCGAAAAATGCTTTCATTGGTTCGATAAAGATCAAAAGAGTAGATAAAAATATTGCTGATGATATTGAGGGTACAAGCACTTCAAGTTCATACAGTATAGACGTAACAAGGATAGTGCCTCGTCCTGATGTTCGATTAATATTGAAACCATTATTCTTTGAGTATATGAATATTGCTACAAGGCGTAGTTCAGAGATGATAGGTTACGGATTAAGAATGATAAACGATGCAGAAGATAATATCTTGGGGGAGATATTTGATAACGACAATGCTTACTATCCAGAGAGCTTGAATGATATTACTTTAGAGAACATCAAGATTAAGGTTTACGATAGTGGTGACGACGTGACAGTATATGGAGATGTAAGCCGAATAGAGGATTATGATATTCTGGAGATACTCACTGTTTTTGGTTTGTATAGAATAAAACTAATGAAAGGAGTAACAGAATATTTTATTGCAGAGAACGGGTTTACATATAGTGATGCACTTATGACAACACTGATTACAAGAGGTTCTCTTGATGGCAACAATCGAATAGCGAATTTCAGCAGTGATGTAGTAGCGACAAATATATTCACACTTGAATATTCAGCAGGAGCGTCAAGATATATAAACGAGAATCAGGTAGATATAATGCTTGATACATTCAAGAATCTTATTTTTGTTGGTATGGTTTGGCAGGCATACGAGTATTTAAAAAAGCCAAACAAGTCAAAAGAAAAGAAAGAGAGTTTTTATACTGATTTAAAAAGCAGTATTCTTGCGGCAGGCAGAATGGATACTTTTGGAAAAGAAAAGAAATTCAGACAGAAGACAAGCAGGCACGCATTTAGACTGCCGTTTATGAGGTAGATAATGCCAAAGTTATCATTAACAAAATTTAGAGGCATGGTTACTGATATAGCTGAGACACATGAACCGGATAACAGTTTTAATGATTTATATAATTGGAGATTGACACAAGACAAGGCACTTGAAAAGATACCAGGCTACATGAAGTGGAGTGATTATGATTTTGATTCAGCTATCAACAATATAAATCAATTAGTGAGGGTCGAGGATAGAAATACCTTTGTATTTTCAGATAACAACATATACCGGATGGATGTTGATAAGACCGTAAATATATTAAAGGAGGACTATCCAGTAACGCAGGTCAAGCCATACAACGAGCATGCTAAGTTTGGTAGAGTAAGAACAGTAACGGCGGAGAACAGGATATGGTGTGTAGACAAAAATGTATATCCATTTTTTGTATATAATTTGAGTGACGAGTCAGGGGTGAATTTAAACGTATGGGCGAAGTTGTTGGTTACAGGTAGTGACACAATAACGATAGTGGATTCTAATGATGCTACTATTATTTATGGAGATCCAATTATTATACCAGATGCATTTCATGATGGTTCTGATTTAGTTATACGATATAATGATGGGAATAATATATACATATTCAGCAATAGTTGGGGATACAAGTTTAATTATAGTGGACATAAATATGAGCTTGTTGGAATGAAAGATTTCAGTAAAGTAATTATAGATTATTCTTTCAGGGCATTAAGTTTTGGGATTAATTATTCTGATGGTACAGATGACGAATGGGATTATAATTTTATCGTAGTAGGAGCAGGTTCAAGTAATTATACTTTTTGGACAGCAGGAAATATAACAAGAGGTATTTATGGAATTGCAACTCGGTCAAATATAAGGACAGATATAGGGTCTTCATATTTTTTTCTTAATTCTGGAGGTATAGGGATAATAGAGAATGGTAAATGGGAAAGTTGGAATCCTTGGGCGGGGGGTACAGATCCAGCGACTGAATTAAATATAGACTGTTTTGCGATGATGAAAATTAATTTTACGGATGTGCATAATGTAAATTTTACTGCAACTATTGCTGGATTAAATCAAAATTTTAGTGATGATATTTCAGCTTTTAGTGTAGCGTTTAATCTGAATTTAAATCTTTTTAGAGCTTTAGGACTACATAAACATGTTTATGTTAAGTTAAAAACAAGAAGAAGAATCCATGTTGCATTTGTGAAAGATGATATATTATATGCAGGTTGTCAGATGCAAGGAGTTTTTACTTGGAAGAGTTATATAGCATTGTATTATGAAGCAATAACGTTTGAGTGGATAGTACACCAGCTATTTGGATTAAATAATTTTGAGGATACGGTATTAGATTCTAATATTGTAAAAAAATATGATATTTTAAATAATATGTCAACAGTAGTTGTAACTGAAAGTGTGGATGATTTGTTAACGATGATTGCTGCAGGTGATTATGATTTGCTTCTTATGAATGATCAAGATATATCTTCTCCTGATACGATGCTGATTTATTATAATAGTTTTGAAACTGTTGAAAAATGGAAGTGGAGATATTATAATACAACTCTTACGCCGGTAGTAAATTATTATAATTTGACGGAAGTGTATTGGAATAACTTGTTTAAATTTAAAGCAGCATATACAAATCAGGAATTATTTTATCCATACATAACAAAGTACAATAGCGCAGATTGGGAGGTACGGATGTTGGGGACACCTGGGCGTCCGTATATAAGAAAATCAACTGGTGGAAGTTTGACCGGTGATTATAAGTTTTTTATATCGTACGTGACGACACTCAACACAAAAAGCGAGACATACAAATCCGAGCCATATCAACCACCGACATTTGCGAATGAGGATGCAATAGTATATTGGGCGACAATACCAGCAGATTATTATGGTTATACATGGGTGGGTTTAAGAATATATGTTCAAGAAGTAGGAGTTGATGATATACCGAAACTTGTAAAAGAGGTGGTTGAAGACGCTGATCCAACCAGCGAGTGGGGGCTTGGATATGCAACGATAAATGATATTACAGAGATAGTAAGTATATTAAATGTTACACCGTATTTTCCGAAGATGAGTTTGATAGGAACACATTTAACGAGAATGGTTATGTCAGGAAACAAAAAAGCACCTAATAATTATTACTTTTCAGAGGCAGGAGATTTTGATGATAATCCATTAACGAATTTGGGCGTGTTATATCCGCAGGACAAAGATAGGATAATAGGATATACAACAGTCGCAGCAAAGTATCTGGACGTAGGTGGAGTGTCGACAGATATGTGGGTAGTTTTCAAAGAGCATCATATATACGGCATAGTAGGAGATTTAGCGATACCACAGGGTAGTGTAATTATATCAGAGAAGTACGGTTGTTTTGCACCTGATACAATAGTAGGGTATAAGGGGACGATTATCTTTTTGGGCTATGCAGGTCTTTGTCTTTTAGATGGAATGAAAGTGATTGAAGTAACACGAGGATTAATGAATAACTGGTTATTTAAGGAGCATACAGTAAACGAGTTGAGGAACAGTTTTGCATGGTTTGATATTGATAACAAGGAATATAGGTTACATATAGGTAGAGATATATTTGTATTTAATTTGAATAATGATTTTTATATTGAACGAAAATTAAATGATTCGCATTTATATACAGCAGCATTTATGCTTGATGACGAAACGAACACTAAAAGTTTTCTTTTTGCTACAACGCAGCATAATATATTTGAAGATAGGAAAAGTAATCATTGGAACGGTAGGAAGAGATGGGCATATTTAAAATCTAAAAAGTTTAAGTTAAGTGAAATGGAAGAAAAGAGTATGTTACAGAGATTTAACTTAAACGCAGTACTAAATAGTGATCTTGCTTTAATAGGAAATAACGATTTACAGGTAATAGAACCGGGAATAGATAATTATTATGTTAAGCGAGTAAAAGATTTTTGTGATGGGGATATACAATTTGAGTTATATGAACGCAGCTCATGGGACGCAAAAATCATGGATATGGAGTTAATCTATGAATAGAAAAAATATTTTAAAAATTATGTCAGGCGATAACGATGGATTACCGATAGAATGTAGAAATCCTGATAATGAGGTAGCAGTTGATATAAGCAGTTTTGCTGAGATCGAGTTCACTGTTCAGGATAAAAAAGGTCGGATGCTAATAAACAAAAAGTTGACGGATGTTGGTGCTGGGGTAGGAATAAAATTTGTTACTGATGGTAGTGACGGGCAGGCAACAATATATATTACTAAACAGGATACTCATAATTTAAAAGGAATATATGATTATGATTTACAGTTTACGGATGCAAGTGGTATTATAACGACACCAGTGAAATCGTTTATAATAGTCAAGAAGGATATAACAACATGATAGACAACACAATAACAGTATATATAACAGATAATGTTGATAACAAGATAACGATATTGTATCTTGAGGCAGCATGGGTTGAGGCATTAAGCAGCGGGTACGGATTGACACCTTATGGATTAATAGGTTACGGAAGTTAAATAGGAGGTGAGTTAAAGTGGCAGATACTTATACAGTTCCTTATAATTTACTTAAAGCTGAGGCAGGAAAGCAGCCGTGGTATGCGGAGATGAATACTAATTTAGATACGATTAATGATGCAATGAAAGCCAATGCTGATGGAGTGGCGGGGAATATTACGGATATAGGAATAAACGCTGCGGCTATAGTAGCAAACGCAGGAGATATAGATTCTCATTCTGTACAACATGAAGATGCTGGTATTGACGAGATAAGTCTTACCGGGCTCGAAGGTTCACAGATAAAAATAGGAGCAAGTAATATTCAGATTGATACGTTAGTTGAGAAAACGGTTGATCATGGACTTGATATAGAATTAATACATTTTGAGGATCAGCGTATTACGGGTTTGCAGACACCGGTAGCAGACGACGAGCCAGCAACATTTGGACTTTTAAAGAGTACGATAAATAATCTTGATCCACAAGAAAGCATAAAAGATATGATAGATTTTGCGGCTGAACCGAGCACTCCAGCGATTGGTGATAGATATATAATGAATGGGACGACAGGGGTTGGTAGTATATCGACACTTACAACATTCACACAGTGGTATATATACGAATTGAGTTTAGGTATTATAGATAGTACTTGTGATACAAATAGTACCACAACGGTGACAATGGATGATACATCAGTTATTACTGCGGGACAATTAGTAACCGGAGCAGGGATACCGGCGGATACGATTGTAGCGAGTATAACAAATAATACGACGTTTGAATTAAGTCAAGCAGCAACAGCTACAGCGTCCGATGTTACACTAACATTTAAAGACTGGACAGAGATAGCGTCGAACGATGGTATGTACGCATGGTTAGAAGATGAAGAAAAGTTTTATTTATATGATCTTGATGCAGCGACTTGGGTGCCGTTTGGTGGATTTGTTACACATAATAATTTGGGAGGGTTACAGGGTGGTACGAGTGCAGAATATTATCATCTTACAGCAAGCGAGCATACAGAGATAGCAGGTTGGCTTAATAATGTTACGCTTGATACAAACGGAGATGCGAGTATAGGGGCGATAACGGTAAATCAGAATAGTGATACAGTGATATTAAGTCATGATGGTACAGATGGTATAATAACAAGTAGCGATGGAGGATTGAAACTGACAACAAGTGAGGGTACGAATACACCTTATGTTCTTAATGTAGCAGGTAGGGGATCAGGTTTTGGTTCAATTAATTTTGATGGAGCAACGTGGTTGCATGCTGAAGGAGCAGATAATGTATTTCTTGGCTGGGTCATGGCGGCGAGTATAACAGAGGCAATTGCGGCGAGGAATACAGGCGTAGGTTCTGGTGCGTTCGAAAATATTACAATTGGATTAGATAATACTGCAATAGGCATGACAGCACTTGGAGGTTTAACAGAAGGAACAGAGAATACTTGTATTGGTGTATCTTCTGGGTCGAGTATTACAACAGGAGATAATAATGTTTGTATTGGAATTGGAACAGGGGCTATGATAACGACAAGTGATAATACTCTTATAGGATCATTGGCGGGAACATTACTTACAGGTGCTGGAAATGTTATGTTAGGATATGCAGCAGGTGCACAGGTAACAGCGGTAAGTAATAAATTATACATAGCGAATAGCAATACAACTACACCGTTGATATACGGAGATTTTAGTGCTGCTGAATTAACAATTAATGGAATTTTAGATGTTATTGGCAATACCCCTGGAGATGTGGGTGGTTTTGCTGCTGGGGCTTTGCAGGTAACAAGTCCAACGGTCGCTGAATTTGCCGGTGCAACTATTACAGGTCATAATTCCTATGGCGGCAATAAACAGCTTTGGTATATTGGTTCAACTTCAACAAGTACTCATGACAATGTAGCATTTATCAATAGACGAAATGCTAATTTAGAACTCCATACAAATAATTTACCAAGAATGACCATACAAGCTGATGGCAAGGTTGGTATCGGTATTGCTGCACCGACAGAAAAGTTAGACGTTGTAGGAAATATTAAGACAAACGGGAATATAACAGATGGTACAAATGCCGTGACGCCAGCTGCATTGAAATATAAAGAGTATGATTTCGGTGGAGGTGGTTGGGATTACCCGGCAGCTAATCCAGCGGATTGGGAAGATTATGTTCTTGGCACAGGAACAGTAAGAGTACATTGGTTTGACCCGACTACGGATGAATATCTTGACGCTCAAATAAAAGCACCGAAGTTTTTAGATACAGCCGGGACAGTAACATTCGAGGCTGAGGTGATTCATGCAGCAGGGTCAACGAGTAAGAATGTAGTTCTTGAGTTTCATCATTCAGCAAGAGCGACAACAGAAAATGTTAATGCGGCTTATGTTATTGAAAGCAGCGGAACGAAAGCAGTTATTAATACAGCAGATTTTATTACATTAATTACATGGACAGAGACAGTATCAAATCTCGGATGGGCATCAGATGATTTTATTAGAATAAAGTTTGCAAGAGATGCGGACGGAACAGGTGGAACAGATGACTTAGCGGAGGATGCGGGGCTCATACATTTCAGAGTCCTTGTACCAATACTATGAAAAGAAGTGATTGTGTATTACATAATTATTTTGGCAGTGCGGCTCAGATGGCAAGAAGTTTACTTGGACCGGATGCAGCAATTACTGGAGCAGTGACTTATGTAGCAGGAGGATTATTTGGTAGGGGTTTTCAGAAAAGTTACGATGATGTTGATACGAAATATTATATTTTTGCTAATTGTATTCCGAGCATCAATAAAGTTATATTGGAAAAATGGTGGATACCAAGTGTTTCTTACGATGCAAATGATGATGGATGGGGTATGTGGCATTTAAGTGTTAATCATGATCCTCTTGTAAATGGAATAATTGTAGTTTATAATGGATCAAATAATACATGGTATATATATGTACGACAAGGATCAGCGAGTAAATGTGATTATCGATGGACGAATGTTTTTAATTTTGTAGCAGGCACAAAATATCATATTGTAATAGTATTTGATAAGGATGCTGGAGCGGGGAATTATATTAAGTTTTATGTTGATGGTGTATTACAAACACCGTCAGCTTTGGCGGCTAATCTTACATGGGATGTAACAGCTGCGTTTAGACTTACATCTTATTCAACTTGGTTTGCAGAAGGAGGGTCAGGTAATACATCTATTGATTTTAATGTAAGGGTGTACGATAATGTAACTATTACGAATGAAGTAATAGCAAAAAGATATTGCCGAAGTTTCGGCGGAGCAAGAATGAGGAGGTAATAATCATGGATTTAGAAAAGGCAGTATTTGAATTAATACAGACTGTTGCTAAACTGGAAGCAAAAGTTGATGTATTATGGAAGATTAATTTTGGTATTATCATGGCGGTTATGGTAAACATAGTAGCTCACGCTATGAACATAATTAAAAACGGTAGGAGGAAAAAATAATGGAAGATTTAAAAAAAGAAGAAAAAGTTGTTGACTTAGAGAAAGTCAAAGAAGAAAAAAAGAAAGACGACAAGGTTATCGAGCTAACAGATGACAATGCTACAGAATTAGAGGATTGGGACAAAAAAGCGACTGGCACGATAAACGGTTTAGGGTTCTTGCGTAATGATTATCTTGCGAAAGAAAACAGATTACTGCAGCAGTTAGGCAGTTTTCAGGAAAATTTCCAGAACGAGGTTAAGCGAGTTTTAAAGAGAAACAAGATGAAAGGAGCTGCTGTAAGGCAAATAAACTACAAAGAGAAAAAGATGTACTTAGTGTGATAAATGAAGTTTTTGTTTGTAATAATTATACTTGGAGGTATAATGATGCCATACAGAAAGATATATGTTTCAAATGAAACATTAGTGGAAGAGAAAAGAAGCATGGAAGAAATAGTCCATAGTTATGCTAATTTATTTGTTTTGGAATCAGCATTAATAAGAGCGATAATAAGAGTAGAATCAATGGATTATCCCCGGGCGTATCGTATTGATTATAATGCTTTAAAAAAACAGGCTTGGTATATACGCACATTATCAGAACATGAGAGGAAGCATAAAAAGTATTATGCTTCTTATGGATCGATGCAGGTATTATACGGATTAGTTAAAGCTGATTATGGATTCAAAGGGAATCCTAACCAGTTATTAGACCCGGAGATAGGGGTAAGATACGGGTGTGAACATTTAAGAAGATTATTAAATCGGTATAAGAATTTAAAAGATGCGCTTGCGGCTTATAATGGAGGAGGCTGGGCAGTAAACGTAAAAAGGAAAATAGGCAAATATCCAAACGCAAAATATGTTAATAAGATTTATAAATTATACAAAAAGAATGGAGGGTATAAATGGGAGCAATAGACAGTTATAAAAAATTACAGGAGCTTATAAACAGGATGCAGTTATTATTTGCGGAAGAAAGATTAGAAGATTCAAAGACTGCGGGTAAAGATTTTAAAGCTATTTATGATAAAATGGGTTCAAACTTGCAGGTAAAAAAAGCATTTCAGGATTTGTTTAAACAATACAAAAAAACTGATACGGACACAACAAACGCTGAAAGAAGAATATGGTTCAAGAAGATGGGATCACCGGAGCCGGTAGTTCAGGCAGAAAGTCCGTTATCTAATATTTTAGCTTGATAGTATGGAATACTACCTACAGGGAGGTAAAAGATGAAAGATTATAAAAGTAGAAAGTTTTTGCTGGTTGTCATAAGCGTAGGGCTTTTGACAGCAGGATTATATTTTGGGAAAATTGATGCTGGAAACTATGTTGTTGGATTAGTTACTTTAATTGGTTTGTATTTGGGAGCGAACACAGTATCAGCAAGTTTGAATAAAAATAACAGGAGGTAAGACCATGAGATTTTTACTATTTTATATATGGAGATCTGTTGTAGAATATTGGCAGGAGGCACAAGTTTTACATATTGCTCCTCTTTTAGCGATAGGAATAGGAATAGGAGCAGGTGTTTCTGCTTTAGGTGGTTTGATTGATAGTTGGTTTGGTGATAAAGAACCAAGTAAAGAAGAGATATTAGATAAAGTAAACGCATTATCAGATGAGGCAAGAACTGCTTTAGCCGAGCAGTTGAATGTAGAGAAAACAGAATTAGCAGATGCGGTAACAGATGCTGTAGCGAAATTGGAAGTCTCGACTGAAGCTGCAACAGCGGAAATGGATACTCGTGTGGCGGGTATGAGATCAGATCAGAAAGGATATTATGAAGATGCTCAGGCTGATGTTGATAAGCAGTTTAGTGATGCTGAGAAAAAATTAACGAACAATTTATCTACTTTTAGAAATCAATTAATTCAACAGCAACCGGAAAGACGGGCAGAGATATTAAGTATTTATTCAGTACAAAATCCAGCGGTACAAGATTACGTAAAGAATTTAAAAGCTGCTTATGATCAGGCGAGTAACAGGGTATACGGTCAGGTTAAGCGTGCCAACATGGATGAAACACGTCGATGGAAGCAGCAAGGTATAACCGGAGGTACTATTGGTAGAATGGTTGCTGGGAATCAAATGGCGAGGCTTAGTCAGGCTGAGCAGATATTAACACAGAAGATGAATCAGGTATTTGCGCCTCAAGCGCAGATAGCCCAGATGGGCATGGGAGTATTAGGGCAGGCAGAGGCACAACAGGCAGCAGCTTTACGTGGTGCGGGTCAATTAGGGGTTACAGGTGCTTTGGGACTTGGGCAACAGCGGGCAGGCATAGCAGGTGCATTAGGGGGGCAATATTTAGGTTCTCAGGCAGGTATAGCTGGTGCTGGTATAGGAGCAACAGGTGATATAGCAACAACAGGACTTAGAGGAGTAGCAGGATTAGGAAGATCAGGTGTTGAAGGTGGAGCAGCATTAGGTCGAGCAGGATTAACAGGAATGACAGATATATATGGACGTGAGATCGCAGGGACAGGAGCAGCAATGCCGACAGGTCAACCAGGAGATGGATTCGGTGAATTATTCACGGGGGCAGGTACAGAGTTTGTTCGTGCTGGTATAGAAGGATTGATGGCACCGGAAGCACCACCAGTACCAACGTAAGGAGGATAACATGCCAAAATTTCGGGACACATTATTGGGGGGAGCAGTAGGTGGACTTGCAAAGGCTTTAGGTGGCGGATTGTATGGTGCAGGTGAAACATACCGCAAGAGTGTAGGCGAAGAAACAGCGGAAAGACGTCGTGTAAGACCGAGAATAGAAGTAGCTAAGGCAGTAGGAATTATGCCAGTAACAGCGGAATATGAAAAGAGAAAGGAAGAGCTCGAGGAATATTCAAAACGGGAAAAAGGAGAGTTTGTTTCACAAAAATTTTTACAGGAAAAAATGCCACGGCTTTACGCAAGAAGTCAAGAAAAAATATCTGTATCTATGGAGCCGAGGGCAGGTAAATATGAATATGATGGTAATCCTGCAATAGTAAAACAAGTAGATGGGCAATGGCAATGGAGTGGAACAAACAAGGAGGGAGAACCGGTAAGTGGTAAATTTTCAGAACCAGAAGATATATTAGATGAAGGATTACGAGCTTCGATTTATCCAGGACTTACGGAAGCAGGTAAAGCTCCTCCCGATCTTATGAGATTATTTTATAACAAAATGAGTAACGAGGCATTACGAGAAGTCAATCCAGGCGTAATGTCAAAAGAAGAATTAAATCCAGAAGAAACAAAAGCATACAATCAGGCATATAATAGAAAGTTGCGTAGAGTAGGAGAACAATTCAGGGTGGCACAGAGAAAGAAACAGGAGGAGTTCGGGGAATATTTACATAAACAGTTGCCGTATTATAAAGACCTGCTTGCTATGTTGCAGTACGGCATGAGGGTTGAAGAAGCAACAGAAGATTTAACAGCAGAAGCTAAGCCGGGCAAACCATACAGTCCAAAAAACATAATGACTGGAATGAGGTTTTATGATAAAATAATAACTGGTAAACAATTTCAAGAAATAAAAGGAATAGACGTAAGCATAATTTCAGATGTTATAAAAAAAGATATTGAGAATACAGTTAGAAATATTAATCAAGGGTATCAGTATTTCTCAGTTGAGGGGTTAGCGATGACAGGTAAAGCAGAAAAAATTGGTATTTCAAGTGAGGAAGCTGTTCCTTTTTTAGATACTTTGGGACGATTACCAAACATTGCGGGACCGATTTTATCTGATACACATAAAATGTTGACTGATGAAGAATCACCATTTATGGAGCCGGGGGCGAACTGGATAAAATCAAATTTGGGGGTTAAAAAATTTTTATTGACAAAACATGAAGATTTACATGATATAGGAAAAATAAACGCAATAAGTGAAGTAATGGCAGCAATGCGATTTAAAGAAATGCTGATAGAATTTAAAGATAAAAGTCCAGAATTTAGTGGAGCTTATGATAAATTTTTTCGTGGTTTTATTGGCAGAAACGTAAGAGTTCTTCTTAAAAATACTTATTCAGCATATTTTAAAACATTATTAGGTCGAGGGTTCACTGAGGACTTCTGGAATCTATTATCACCGGAAGAAGAAGAGCCTGGTTTAAGAATGAAACCAAGAATAAAATAAGATGGCAGATGAATGGGAAGAATTATATCGCAAACTTACCGGAGGAGAAGATATTGAGCTTGCAAAAGCAGAACCTCCAAAATTTGAACTGGTTAGAGAAGTACCAGAAATAAAAGTACCAGGGCTTACCGAAGAACAAAAGATACAACAATTTAATGAAAGTCCGTTAGTGCAAACACTTGGGGGAATTGCTACGGGCATCGTTAGAGGTCTTACCTTTTTAGATGTATTGTATGAAAAAGCATTAGAAGAAGAGCCATACTTAAAATACGCTGAGCCAAAAACTAAAACAGGGAAGACGATACAGGGATATACGTCACTTGCTACGAAGATACTGAATCCCATTTCTCCTTACCGGTTACTACCTGGTAGTAAAATAGTATCAGGTATAGGTAAGACAAAGGCTTTAGCCATAATAGGTAAGGGGATAGAGAAAAGCGTACCAGCTAAGCTATTACCCCATGCTTTTAGATTAATGCGTAATTCGCTTGCTGGTGGTATTAATATTCCTTTAATAACTCTTGCCGACAGATCAATAAAAACAGTATTAGATAAAGAATACGAATTCAATCAAGCATTAAAAGAAACAAAGGGAGCTATTGTACCGGGACTGATTGCTGGAGCAGTTATGGGAGAGCTTGGATATTTCGGTGGCAAGCTGGGACGTGGATTTCAGAGAGCAATACAAAAGAAACAAATCAAGAGGGAAGTAGCGAGGTCTATATTAGGCTTGCAAAAAGGGAAAGTTGCTGATCCTGCGCAGGTCACTAAACTATATAATAATTTTGTTGCTAAGTGGGATATGTCAAAACAGGGAGTAAGAGCTGTAACAAGAGAGTATAATACATTTTTAAAAGCGACAGGTCGAGCTAAAATAAAATATGTACCAGGAAAGCCTGTACCTGAAATGAGGGTAGTGGGTAAGCCAAAAGTTGAACCTATACCCCCTCCCGTTACGCCGGCACCCCGTAAAGCACCCACTGATCTGGTACGGGCAAAGAATATTCCTACATATCGAACAGTGAACTCTTTATCAAAACAAATAGCCAAACGCCATGTTGCTGGTGATACTAAGGAGATATTTTCTTCTTTAGCTAATAATATTAAGAATAAAAAACTGGACATAAAAAAATTTAGTTCCGATATGGATGTATTCGCTGCTACTTTTGATAATATCGCAAAGGTTAATAAAGTAGAGAAACCATCGAGTAAAATGATACTTAATTATTTCAAAGAGAACAAACAGGATTGGAATATATTTAAAGTTGATGCAAAAAAATTGAATGACAGAATAGAACATTCAGACAAACCATTCTCAGAGATTTATAAGAAACAATCTGATGCGCAACAAGCAGTTGAAAAAGCACATAACCAGGAAGACAAGACTAAAAACCTCATAGACTGGATGAATGATTCAATCACGTTTTACCCGGAGCAAAGAAATGATTTTATTAAATATAAGAAAAGCAAGATTAAACAGAGAAAAGGATTATGGGGAATAGTGAGTAAAGGATTAGATGATTTTGGCAATCAGATAAAAATGAAACCATTAAAGAAATTAAAGATAGTACAATCCGGATTTAAGATTTCACCCGAGATGGCAAAGATGATATATCCGCAAATACTGAGTGGGGACGCAAGATACAGAGAATTTTTTGATCGTACATTCACGGAGATATATAAAGATTTGAACCCGCAAGAACGAAGATTTTATGGATTTCTGACTGAGATGTATTATAAATTTGAAAAGAGATACCCAGACAAAGATCCATTTCAAACGATCATGAAGGCAATGGAGGGAGAAGTACAGCCGCAAATTAATCCAGTTGAGCCGAATGAAAGAATAAGATACGATGCAGTTTATAGTTTTTTGAAAAGGAATGAAAATAAGATTGATATGCAGAAGGTATTAGATACTTATAATACAGTTACTAAGCCGCTCGATGATACATTCATAAATATGACAACAGAGATAATGAAAAGTAAAGAGCACACACCTCCTTTTGATTTAGATTTCCTTATACCAAAATATTTAGAGGGAGAGATTACAGAAGTGAATACGGCGATGCTGACAGGCTTAGAGACGTCGGGCTTGTTTGATGATTTACCTGCGGTTAGTATAATACCAGAGGATATAAAAAACCAGTTAAATAATATAAGAGTAAAAGAAAATACTTTTGTTAAAACATTAAAGGAGTTGAATCTTATAACACCTGAAAACAGAAATGATATAATGAAGATAATCCGGGAAGGGTTCAAGATACGTCGAGGATTTATAGCTGCTCAGCGTGGTTTTAATCCTTTAGTTATGCGTAAAAGAACATTACACGAGAGTACGGTAAGTCCAAAAATTGGTTTTGCTCAGCATGAATCACAAATGAAACGACGCATGACGATTGAAAGAAGCGTATTAGAGAAAGATTTTTCATTACAAGACCCCGTTCAGATATACGCTTATCGGTACAGTGATTTTTTTACAAAGTTAGAAAAAGCATATTTGTTTGATGTCATCCGGAATATTTTTACGATTGATATTAAAGACAAAGCATACCCGGCCATGATTAGGGCAGCAGCAACAAAGAAAGGAGAACTTGATATAGCTAAAGCCAGAACGGCTATGGGAAAAGAAACCTTTGCAAATAATTATAAGGAGATTGTTCCCGAAGAATCACCTGACCTGGCTGGTTGGTATGTAGAAAGACATATTAAAGATATGATGATTGACATGATAGATAACAGGAGACGGGTAGGAGTAATAAGTAAATTAAACTATTGGTTTAAAAGACGTTCGCTATACAAACCATTTATAATATGGGGGCATAACATTGTTCAGCAGGGCATGGCTGATCCTCGTGCATGGCTTAGATATAAAGATGCGTGGAAAGAATGGGAAGATAAAGGAGAGAAATTTCTTGAAGCTGAACGATTAAATCTTTTTAATAAGATGATTTATATGACTGATTTGAATATAGAAGATCAGATAGCAGAGCTGGGGAGCGGGTTAGCCAATACACCTGAAATGAAAAAACTTGATAAAGCGTTTGGTGGAGAAGGAAAATTTGTAAGTTTTTTAAAAGTGTTAAGTGCCGATAAATGGTTCAATAAATTAAATAAAGATGTTGTGTGGGTAGGAGATGGCATACAGAGATTAGCTTTATATATGACATACCGGGATCATGGATTTGAACCAGAGGAGGCAGTAGATCAAACACAAACCCACATGGCTGGATATGATCAGATGCCTGTGCGTACACGCAGGATATTTTCTTATGGTGTTAAGTTTATAAATTATCGAATACAAATGTTAAGGCTTCTCTCAAAATTGATTACTGCTCCGCAAAAATACTGGAAAGCGATAGTTGCAATAGCTATAGCGGAGTGGGCTGCTTTTGGAATATTCAGCTTTTTTGGATATAAGCCGATGAAGAGTCCTTTAACAAAAAAACTGGGATTAAAAGGAGTACCCGCAACAATAGCTGATGTTCATTTTAATTATAGATATATAAAAGTAATAGAAGATGAAGAAGGAAAGCCAACCGGTGAATCAAAAATAATAACTATTTCTCAACCTTATGAAGAATTTAACAAATTAATAAATCGAACTCCTGGTACTACGTTTAAATTAAACGCTGCTGATTTACTTGGTATATGGCAACAGTTAGAAGAGAATCGTAGTCTTGATAACAAAAGAATAATGGATGTAGATTGGGATGAATTGATACATGGTTTGAATGTAGGAGTGTATGGCAAGAAAGAATTAGCGGATCATATTGAACAGAAGACATGGTTTGTATTGAATACGGTATATCCACCACTAAGAGAAGGACGTGATTGGAAAGATGTTATTACAGGTAAAAGTGGATTAAAGGTTGCTGAGCAATTAGTTAATAGTTTAGGACTTGCGTATGTTTATACACTTACACGAGATGTAAATAAGATAGCACAAGAGATGAAGGATGAAATAGCTAAATATAAAGAAAAAACTCCACGATGGAAACAATTAGATTTTGAACTTATAAAAGCTAAAGCCATGAGGGAGGCAGCTATATTAGTAAAGGAGGGTACAATCGACCTGGATGACGCAAGACGATTGGTTTATCTACAATATAAGGCAAAAAGGAAAAAAGCATCTGATCCGGAAATAGCAGAGTTATTAGGATTAGTAATAGCTAATGGGACTACCGAGCAGAAGGCTTTAGCAAAACACGCCCTTGAAATATTAAGAGGAGGAGTGAAAGAATGAAGAAAGCATGGTTGTTTATTAAAAAATACTGGTTCTTTGTAGCTGGTATATTTCTGGTATATTTTTTTGTAACTAAAAAGAAAAAAACTTACGATGCGAAAGCAGAAAAGTATATCAACGAGATAAAAAAGGTTGATCGTAAATTAGAAAAATTAAGTTCCAGGAGGACAGAAAATGACTTTTATAAGAACAATAGCCGTAGTAATAATGTTGCTGGTATCCGTGCAATGCTTGACAAACGGCGTAACGAATCTAAGCGATAATGAGATAGCAGAGATAAGAGTTATGATGACGAACTGCTTAATACTTGAACAGGAAAATCAGTTATTGAAAACGCAGGTGATTAACTATAAAAAATTAAGTGAATTGTATTTCAAGAGGTTAGAGAATCAAAATACATTTTGGGGACGTAACCAGTTTTTTATCGGGGTAGGGGTAGGAATAGGCTTCACGGCAGTAATAGTATATCTACTTAAATGAGGGTTGGGGGAGGGTAAGAACTCAACGATTAAGGCATAGAATAGTACCATAGGGGTACGATTATCCCTTAGTATAAGGGGTATACAGGGGGTGTAATACCGGTATTTATCATAATAGGGTCAGATTATCGTTGATCAGTATATATATGACATAATCCAAGAACAAGGCTATTTTAAATTCAAACGTAGCTCCCTTCGATTTTTTCCATCCGGAAAGCATAACAATAGCATCGCACTTCATTAATTGTGCAATATTTTTCTTCATTATCTCTTCATAATTCAATATTTTAACTACTACATGATTTTTCCAAACTATTCTTCGTCCTGCAGGATTATATGTTTTAAATCCAGCTCGTTTTAATCTTTTTTCAGCTCTTTTGAATTGTTCTTTGTACCGATCTCCGGTGCCGGTAATTGCTCCACTAATATAAACTTTCATTTCTTTACCTCCAGTTCAATTTTTTGTTTTAATTCTTTTACCTTACGACAAAAAGTTCCAGCTGATAGGTACATTTCTATTGTAGCACTCCTCTCGCTTGTTCCGTATAAACCAATAAGTTCATTCCTCCAGTCGTTTATTATATTTACTACTGGACTATTTTTTGCTCTTTTCTTTTCTACCTCTTCTAAATCCATTTTATACCTCCAATTTAAAAGTTCTCAACGTATGACTAACAAATTCTTCTTCATCATATTCAAGGCTTTTGATCTCCTTTTTCTTTAACATCTTCATAAATTTCTTTAAAGAAGTTTTGAATAATCTATCTTGCCGTCGTCTAATCTTTTCCATATTTTCTTTTTGTATTAAATAATCCCAGCGACCTTTGCTAAGCATTTCTAAATTATAAAATTTAATGCAGTATTTCATCATCATGCCTCCAGCAACGGTAATTGATTTCTTTCTTTTGATATTCTTATTTTAGATAGTTCGCAATATTTTTCCAGTAACTCTATTTGAATCCATCTTCTCTTGGTTCGTTCACAAGCCATCGCTGTTGTGCCACTCCCTCCAAAACAATCGAGTACCAGATCATTTTTCTTTGTACTCACTCTAATTTCTTTCTTTATCATCCAGAATGGCTTAGGTGTGGGGTGTCCTTTTAACTGCTGCACGGTATCAACCATCACGTGTCGATAATAATTAAACTCAAGCTCGTTATTAAAATAGCATAGTTTCGGTTTTCGTATAAATATACAGTATTCAATATCCGGTAGAAAACCATTCCAATGAGTAGGTAATGGATTTCTCTTCGCCCAAAATAATAAGTCCCAATTATAGCTGTGCTTCCTTATCCAGTCCATGCAATCAGGTAAACTGTTCTTAGCCATCCAAACATAACAACAAAAAACCTCCATAGATTCATGGATATTATCAAGAACCTCAGTGATACTGAACTGTTCGTTACTACCTATACCATCGATCTCAGGTTTTCTTTTTTCTCTTTTATATCCTAAGCTGCCTCCACCAGAATGAAACGCTATATTGTACGGAGGGTCAATACAAATCAAATCAATCTTATCTGTTATCAGTGGGAGTACTTCTTTATAGTCTCCGAGATACTGCACGCCCAGCTCAGTTCTGAAATATTCATATTCTTTTAAAGGTTTCATAATTCATTTCAAAGATGATTTCTCCTTTTTTAGTTTTGCAAATTTCTTTATCTCCATTGACATAATAATAAATTCGAGCCCCATGCCTTCTATATAAATTTCTTGCATTTTCTTTTGTTATTGTTACTCCTCTATTTTTAAAAAATTTTACTATCATTGCATCTTTGTACCTGGCGACTTTTAAAAACTTAGAAAAACATTCTCTTTCTCCTTCTTTTATCATTACCTCCATCTCTTTCGTTAGAGATGAACTCTTAAACATTTTTTTAAAATGGGATTTCATTTTCGTCTACTACCTCCTGCCATACACTATCTTTCTTAAATTTTTCTTCCCATAACTTTTCAAGTTCGTATACCTGGTCCATTATTTTATCAAGACGTTCCTGTGCTGAATATCCATGTTCCTCGTATATCTCGCCACACATTTGAACGCCTTTATTTATACGTTCCAAGTAACCTTGCGCGCACATCTCGTCCTCTTTCCATACCTGTCTTTTATGATACTCACACCAGGTATCACCTTGCAGTTGAGGACAATTATTGCACTTTACCTCTATCTTTGAGTGCTGCATTGATCCTCCCAAGTTTGTGGTTTTCTACATATTCTTTGAATACTTCTTCGAGAGCTCTGTCCAGGAATATACGTTCTTCTTTTGCGTGATCTTTAACGATCTTGTATAATCTACCAAGCTCGGTATTCTCAGATACGTTGATCATTGCATTGATTTTGCTATCGTATCTTTTGTTCTTCTCCATCTTTAATCACCTCCTTGTTTATCTATAAATTTCTTACATTTTCCTTCCCATCCATTCCAATATCCATCAACATGCAGTATGTTAAAATAATTACTTTGATCATGAGTAACCATTTGTTCAATATGAGTTTCTTCTCTCTCTCTGATAATTTTATATCGAGCATCAATATTACATCCTATTTTTTTAAATCCATACTGATCTGCTAAAAAGCGTTTATAATTTTTACAATCTCTACAATCTTGATCCTTTCTCATATCGTATCCTCCTTTATAGTTTCCAGTTCTTTTTTGTATCGTTTCAGAAATTCAATGAAAGCCCTTGTCTTGACATAAGTACTTGTTCCGTATCGTTTCAATGCTCTCATCTTGAATAATCTGTTTACCATCTCTTTTATACCAGCCTTATCAAAATCAAAGAATGTTTCAAAATCGGTTTTCGTGTATCTACTGTTATCAAGCAGAAGTTCAATCAATCCTATATCATTATTGATTATCTCTCTAACATATTCTTCATCTCCCAGCTTACCCTCTTTTTCTCTTTGTTGAGAATAAGCATAATAATCAAATCCCGGCTTGATATACATTCTTAATAAAGTCAACCGAACAAACTCAACATGATCTTTATATATGACAACCTTCTCTCCTGATTCATCTGTGCTATACAACAGGCAGGCTAATGCTGCTGATAGCCTTGCCAGTTTCATTCTTATCTCTGCACCCAAAACTAAAGGGATTGTGCTGTTGAATGTAATAGCAAACTCTTTCGCTATCTCAAGTATTCTGTCTTCAGCTTCTTTTTTAAAAACAATATCGTTTATCTTCCTCGACCATGCAAACATAATCGAATTATGACAAACTTCACTATTAAAAACGTGGGGTACTTTTTTTGTATGCCGTTTATTTATTTCTGACATTGATACGTCAAGATCAGGAATAGCCATAGCAAAATCAAATCGGCGTATATCTTGATTCTGTCCCACTATCTCCTTGAATCCATAAATACCATAACTATACTCAACTAATCTACGAGGTGGGTTCGCTATGAATATCAGCCGTGTTCTTGCGTTTGTTGTTTGCATCTGCACCCTGGTTACTATTGCTATGCCGCTACTCCTCATATCCGTTAGCTCTGAATAATTTTCTTTAGTTAATTTTTCTGCCTGATCTATTGCCACGAGGCGTCTATCATTAAGTGGTATCTTACCCCATCTTAATATCCATTTCTTGCTCCCTGATTCCTGTAATGAATATACCAGTCCTGTCCGGGACGCATTTTCTCCAGAGATTCTTTCACCTGCTCTATAATGCCGTATCAGTCGCTCAATCGTTCTTGACTTACCTGTTCCCGGATCACCTAAAACAAATAATTCCAGCCATCCTTTTTCGCTTTTCTCATCTAAGAATTTAAAATTCAATACAGAATGAAACACGAGGTCAAGAGCTAAAAGAAGATCATTCCTATGATATATCTTTGTCACGTTATAGGTTAAGTCTTCGTACATCCCTTCCAGCTTTTCTCCAATAGTCTTATCGCCAATCTGAAATTTTTGTAACTGCTTCTTTATATCAGGATTCAATTTAAACTTCTCAATATTCCCTGCAGCAGGTACGGCTTTCTCCACCAAGTGGACTACCTGTTGATTTTTAGGATCAGGGAGAGTAGTACCATAAAAAGTATATATCCTATTAGTCTTGATACCATCCCCAAGATAATAAGCTCTTCTTGTAACATACTCGTCCTCCCTGTTCTCGAAGTCAATGAACTCAATTTCCGGTATTAAATGTATCTCTTCGATATTCCTTTTCTCTTCTTTGATAATATAATAATCTCCGCATTTCGGTATTGTTAAATTTCTTCTTATCACTCCAACCAGTTGTGCTTTATTTATATCAATCAATTCAAGTATCGTTTCCCTGTCTTTCAGTTCTACTTTCTTATACCCTTCTTTACTCAAAGAACAGAGACCACACTTTTTCTCTTTCCCATGTTTATCACATTGTAGCTCAAGGCTTTGCATTACTTGAAAGGGCTCGTATCCTTTCCCCATAATCATAGCTTTGAACATAATATCTTTATTATAATATTTTGCTTTACTTGCCTCACTCAATATAGTTGATTCGTATTCTTTCGTCTTTTTAGTATACCATTCAGTTTTGTCAATCAGCTCCTGCAATTCTCCAGGTGTCTTGTTATACTTAACAAACCAATCAGATATATCTTCTTTTTCTTCTAATTTCAAATCTATTATCTTGACTTTATTTGTTTCAAATAAAAAGTCTGCTACTCTAATAGCCCCATTCTTTCCTGCTTTATCACAATCAAATATTATATATATTTCTTTATCTCGTATAAACTTTCCCCATGCTTCTTTCCACGTCCCTTCTCCTACAGTTGAAGTACAGGCATTAAAGCCTTGCTGCTTCAACATTATCCGATCCCACTCTCCTGCGCAGATAATGCACTTTTCATTATCTATTATATCTTTTATCCCATACAAGGCATTAGCTCCATACCCCACCTTGTCTTTCCCTCGTCCTGTTGTATGGCTTATTGCCTTCCTACCAGCATCGATTTCTTTTTTATCTCTACTGATTTTTCTTATATTAATTATCACGCCATGCTCGTCCGGAATAGGTATGGTTACTCTATACCCATTCCAACCGAGCTTGAACTTTGTTATCGTTTCGTCACTATAACCTCGTTTAGATTTTAAGTAATACAATTCTTCTTTATTTCTTTTCAGTGCTTGTATGCAATCATCTATTTCTTGTTTATCAATATTTAATATCTTATATTCAACTGCAAAATCGTATGCTGATTTCCCTGTATGCTGCTTATAAAATGTAACCATGTTCCCGTCAGTACCACAGGCGAAACAACGATACACTCCTTTTGCTATATTGACTGACAGGTTCGCTGTTTTCTCATCTTTATGAAAGGGACATAATGCTCTATACTCATCACCCGAAAGATGGGTCATCTTCAAGTATTTGCCATAAAATTCTTTTGGCTTTATACTGGATAAGTCCACTTAATCCTCCCGGAATATATATATAATACCAAAGATAACCTGGAAAGAACTTCGCTTCAACTTAGAGAACCCCGTCCCCTAACATTCTGCAGAATGTCTCCAGGCTATCTATATTCAATTACACCTTATCGTCTTCCTCGCCGCTACCACCAACATCGTCAGGAGATACATCCACTATTCTTCTGAGTTTGCTGAACTCTACATGAAGGCTTTTTAGATACTCTTTCTCTTCTGGTGTTGCATAACTCTTGATTGCAACCTTTGGTACAAACGCTGAACCTGTCCCAAAGTCTTTCGGCTCAGCAGGAATATTCAAGTCAAAATATTGACAGTATATTGGAAACTGTCTCCCCACATTTAACTTGATTGCAGTCAACATCGTCCTTGCTGTGGGTACTGCTGATCTCATGAACGATAATACCAGAGGACTAAGCACCCTCTTTTCCTTGATGGCTTCTGCCAGCTCGTCCTTTTCTGCGATCATGAAGTTGTAGCCCTCGTTGCAGGTAGGTACTTGACCATCAGCTCCAAACTTATTCTGCCCACACTCCAGGCAAGGATCTCCTTTCATGTTCACTTTATGATCAAGGCTCTGACATTCAATCTGCATCTGCTTATCAAATTTGATGTTCGATTTCCAGAACACGATTGCTATGATTAGCATAGACTTGCCATAATTCTTTCCGGTTACACTATGAATCAGCTCACCCGGATCTGCACCAAACTTTTCTTTTGTTGTTCCCTGGACCAGTTTTAGACGTGGGAGCTTAACATCCCCACGCTCAATTTCCTCAGTACCCATCATCTCTGGGTCGTCCTCACGCAGGTACGCCAGCTCGTCGCTGGTTTTTGTTGTTATCTCGGTTTTCATTTTTCGATAACCTCCTTAATTTGATTAAACTTTACTATGAAATCGTCCCAGCCAAAGACTACAATGGCTATACCACCTCCTCTTGATTGTATTTCGTTCAACGTATACTCCTGTAATTGTGATAGCTTACCTTTCTCTGTCTTGATCTCCATCGCAATAAACCTGCCATTCCAACTTCCTATTATATCAGGTAGCCCGGACTGCTGCATACTTTCTCCATGAACTTTATAGTACCAGAGCCCATGTTGTTTATCAAGAAATCGTCTGATTCTTTTAGTTAGATTTGCTTCGGGTCTACCCATTCTCTACTCTTCGTTTAATTGCAGCCATACTAAACTTAACGTGCAGCCATAATCCGATCTTAATGAAATCGGGTAACGACTTACCATCTTCACGCCATCCTGTCAAGAACTTATCTCGTGTCGTATGATGTACGGTTTCTTTTATCAAGCCTTGCTCACCTATCTCTTTAAGCCACTTAAAGAAATCACCCTGATCGTCACCCCAATCTCCACACGCTACATCTTTGTCAAGGCTGAATGTTTCGTCTGTTATACATTCCATCATAACGTCATCGACCTGCATTTTTGATAAGTCTTCGTCCTGCATACGTTTAGCCAGTATAGAATTGATGGACGTCATCTTCTTGTTGATGACTTTTAATTCTGCTTCGGCTCCTACTTTTCTTTCTGCTACCGCAAGTAAATGTTTACCGATGTCAACGGGAGACATTGCATCGTAGTTAATCTCTTCCATTCTTTATCACCTCCTTAAACTTTAATCTTCTTTGTAATTCCTCCCACTCCCATCTTTGTGTTTCACTCAAATTTGTGTTATCATCAATCATTCTTATTAATTCTTTTGTAGATATTTGTTCGCACCTCTCTGTTTCCTTTTTTCTCTCAAGTTCCACTCCAATAGCTTTAAGTTCTATATGCCCCCTGTTCATTAATTCCAATATTCTACTTAAGTCGTCCTGCATTACATACCTCCTATAATTTCCACCATTCCATCTGCCCTTTCAATATTCTTCGTTGTTGTTTCTCTATCCTTGCTATTCTCTTATTATCTTCTGGTGTATAACATTCGTCACTTATCAAAAACTCAATGTATTTCAGTGGTACGTCACACCAGCGCTTACCCTGATGTATGCCGAATTGTACCACACCCTGATCCTTCTTGACGAATATTGTGGGCTCAGTCATTAAGCGTACCATTTATCAAGTGATACAAATATTTTAGATACTTCTTTATCATTAATATAATCAAGCAAAAGGTTATCAGCAGCCATGTGTATTATTTCTGTATCTCCAGGTGGATTCTTTTTTAACTCTTCTAATTTTTCGATTAAATTTCTATTAGTCATCCCATGTTCCTCCCTCTTTATAATGATCTATCTCTGATAAGATATAGCTGACGCTTGCCTCGTTTATACATACTACGTCCGGTATCGCTGTTGATGTATACTTATCTTTCAATAACGCTTCCATGAATTGCCGCACCTTTCCTTTCGTTATGTTCTTTAACTCAACAATACTTTCCCGGCTGAACTCTGCGTAGTACGTGCCAGTGATAATCTTCTCGAACTCAGCTTCTCGTAACGGTTCAGACAATTCGTCAATCGGATCAGCAATCTTCTTTTGCCGCTCGAATTGAAACGAGCTTTGTAACTCACTGAAATCTGTCATGGTTTCTCCTCTACCCTAAGTCATATAATCGAACACCTTTGATAATCTTTACTGTTCTATCACGATTAGAAATATGTTTTAAATGTTTTCTTTTTACTTCTACTGCTTCTATTAATGTATCTTTAATGTCAACCAATACTACACATAAACTGCTCATTGTGATACAAGAAAAAATATAATACTTTGGTATCGGTTCAGGCATCGGTTCAAGTAATACCGGCTCGTTCTCTTTCGCCGTGAATACGACTTCGGTAGCTGTCATCGGTTTGATGTCCACAAGCTCTATCTTCTTTGGAATTATGTACTGGGTTATTCCATCATACATCTTGATTGTAATATCCGTTGGATTAACACTAACTATTTCGGCAACATCTCCAACTCTGTATTTCCTTATCAAATCGTCACTGTCAATAACCTTTACCTTATCACCTTCCTTAAACTTTATCATCACTTTACCTCCTTATAAATTTACTGTATCAATTTCTTCTCTCTCTGATTCTACTTCTTCAATAAACGCCTTCAATAATTCTACTACTTCTACATATTTTGTCCCTGCTATATCTATAT
>SDBV01002082.1_pt1 | contig 30026 bp, 29 predicted proteins | sample 2277081 | NCBI WGS metagenome assembly SDBV01 (sample SAMN10402039, study PRJNA504765) | marine sediment metagenome | isolation source: marine sediment core GS10_PC15, 223 cmbsf | place: Arctic Ocean: Southern Knipovich Ridge | collected 2010
TCACTTGTTCGTCAGTGACCATCCAAGCCCTCCTTTTCGGTGCTTGGAATAGTCTACTTCCATTCCCAAAAAAACCGGGAATTCTAGTTGTCGTTAAGTGGGAGTTCTAATTGTCGCTGAACATAATTTCCCTGAAAAGAGCCTCTTGCTAAGGATTTGCTAAGGGACGCTCAAATGTAAACAGCGGCCGAGCGCAGAATGAACCGCCCGCCCCCTTAGTGCTAAGCTTACCTCTGTTCTAAGTCCTGCGTGTCTCGATTCTGGTTTGCCTGGTCAAATCCACCAAGGCCCACGCAGTTCAGAGGTGAGCAAACGCTTCCTTCCATTACCTCGAAAATGAGCTAAGCCGTGTTCGGCAGGAAAGTGATAGAACTCAACTCCTTGACTTTGACGGTCGGTTAAATCCTCCAACGTGGTTTAGAACTTTCCCCTAGTGGTAAACTAATAGGCAAGAAACGCCTTACTTGTTATATGACTAGTAGGAACCAACAAAGTAATTCAACCGAGGCGACCTTGCCTGGAAGCGAGCTTCCATCCGAAGATGCTGAGCCCGTGAAATCGGGCGCGCCCCCGAGATCCGAAATCCCACAACACTCGCCGCTGGGAGAAAAACTATCGGTTCTAGCCCAGGCCTTTGAAGATGCTCCTGACGGCATTCAAGTTACTGACATGACCGGGCATATCGTGTATGCCAACAAAGCAATCGAGAAAACTTACGGCTTCACCCCCGAAGAGCAAAGAGGCAAGCACGTAAGTGAGATGAACGCAGAGCCGGGATTTGCCGACAAGCACATCCTCCCTTCTATTCGAAACACCGGGCATTGGGAGGGCGAGGTATTAGCTAAACATAAGGACGGGCGGATATTCTCCGTTTCGCTTACAGCTTCTGTCGTCAAAGACGATCAGGGAAAGCCGATAGCTTTGACGGGCATCTCTCGGGACCTCACTGAACGCAAGAAAGCGGAGGAAGAAAAAGAAAAACTCCTTCATGATGTTGAGGAGCGTGTAAAGGAACTAAATTGCTTATATTCGATTGCTAAGATTGTGGCAATCCCCGATATATCTCTCGGTGAGCTATGCCAAGAAACAGCTGAGATAATTCCACCTTCCTGGCAGTACCCCGAGATTACCTGCGCCAGAATACTAATTCATGATCAGGTATACAAAACCGCCAATTTTAGAAAGACAAAGTGGCTTCAGGCTGCCGACATAACCGAGTATGGAAGCAAAGCCGGGACGGTTGAAGTCTATTACTTAGAAGAGAGCCCCGTCCTTTATGAAGGACCTTTTCTTAAGGAAGAGCGATATTTAATAGAAGGTATTGCCGAGCGCTTAGGAAGCGTCGCTGAGCGCAAACGGGCCGCTGAAGCGCTCGAGGATCAGGTCGCGCGTCAGACAGCTCTGCTCTCCGCTACGCAGGCCTATGTCTACCTCAAGGACCGAGATCTTAAGTATATAGCCATGAATAACACCATGGCCGACATGCTTGGAATCGATCTGGATAGTGTCCCCGGCAAGACAGACTTTGACTTTTTCCCAAAGCAGGACGCCAATTCATTCCGGGCGTTCGACCGGCAGGTCATGGAATCCGGTGTTCCCGTCATCGACCTCGAGGAAACATACGATACTCCTGACGGTGACACCAGATGGGCGCTTACCTCCAAGGTCCCCTATCATGGCCCCGACGGCGACGTGATTGGGATCGTAGGCACATCGATGGATATCACGGCACTCAAGCGCACCGAGATAGCCCTTGCCTCATCGGAAAAAAAGTACCGCAAACTTCTTGAACTAGCCAATGATGCAATTTTTGTGGCCGAAGTTGAAACAGGCATTATTGTTGAGGCAAATCAAAAGGCAAGCGAACTACTCGGCCGGCCGGTCGAGGAAATCATCGGGCTACACCATACGGAGGTTCATCCGCCCGAGAACGCGGACCATCATCGAGAGAAGTTCAAGCAGCATGTTGATGAAGTCCGGGGAAACACCGCGGAGCTGTTGGTACGACATGCCAGTGGCCACGATATTGCGGTAGAGGTAAGTTCCAGCGTTGTGGAGCTGGACGGAAAAAAATTCATGAAAGGCATCTTCAGAGACCTGACTACGCGTAACAGAGCCAAAGAGTTAGGCGACAGCCTGAATAAAGTCAATTCAATTATAAACTCGACATTGAAGATCAGCGAGGTCACCGAGAAAGTTGTCGCAACCTCGGCAGTGGCCGTCGGGGCTGATTCAGCGGCTTTCTTCCTAGCTGAGGGTGACCATTGGGTGTTGGAGCAAGTTCACGGCCCGTCGCCACACGAGCCCGGGACCAAAATCCCATATGACATGCTGAACCCCCCGCCGCGAATGGCTGAAAACCCAGCACCTGTCGCCATTTCAGATGCTTGCAACGATGACCGGGCAAACAAAGAGATGGCGCGAAAGATCGGGCTTCGATCTTTAATGTTGATACCCCTAGTGTCAGATGAGCAAGTTCTGGGCATGCTGATTTTTCGTTATTTCACCAAGAAGGTGGAGTTCACATCTGAGGAATTGGATTTTAGTACGAAGCTTGGGGCTTCGATCTCGCTGGCCCTCGAAAATGCCCGGCTCTTCTCCGAGCAACAAAGGATTGCCAGCACATTGCAGAAGGCTCTGCTCGTGGTCCCGGAAAAATTGCCTCATATTGAATTCGGACATCTTTACCGTTCAGCATCGGAAGCGGCCATGGTCGGTGGCGATTTCTATGACCTTTTTGCCCTCCAAGGCGATAGGGTTGGGATAGTGGTAGGCGATGTCTCCGGTAAAGGATTAGAGGCTGCAGCGCTCACATCGACGCTAAAACATCTGATAAAAGGCTATGCTTACGAAGGCCACTCACCGGCCGCGGTCATGTCGAAAACAAATATCGTAATTATGAAAGAAACGGATTCAGCCACCTTCGTCACCACCTTCGTCGGAATCTTGGACACGGACTCAGGGGTTCTCACCTATTGTTGTGCGGGCCATCCACCGCCGATCATTAAGCGGCAAAACGGTGATATTGATCTCTTAGAGCCATGTTGCCTGCCAATCGGAGTGCTTGATTTTCTCGACGCCCGGGATAAACAGCAACGAATCAAAGAGGGCGACCTGATTACTCTGTATACAGATGGAGTCATAGAAGCTAGATGTGCGAGTGATATGTTTGGCGAGAGCCGACTAATAGATTTTCTTCGAAATACAACTAAGCTGTCCGCAGCTGAAGCACCAGGAAGAATCGTAGACGAACTCACCCGCTGTGGATGCACTCTTTCGGATGATTTGGCCATAGTTTCGCTTTCTCTCCCGAACGATTAATGAACCGATGAAGAAATCAGTTTATTGACCTTTGAAAGTGCTCGACGCTTATCCAGTAAGGCCCACGTTGATTGAACACGAAACTTGCCTCTAGATCATCTGAGTGGCGCGATCTGCCGGACTATCCACTCAACGCATGTGCTTTCAATCCCTTAGCGTCGCTCTCAGCGCTTCATCTACCAGGGGTTTTATGATTTCGACGAAATCGACTAAACAAGGACTTTGCTGATGCCAAAAGCCGCTTGAATTCTCTGGCCGGCTCCGGCTGATTTGCCGGGTAGCAAATGCGAATAGGTGTTCAGGGTCATTGTCAGATTGCTATGCCCCAGCTGAGTCTGAACGAACTTGAGATCTTCTCCAGCCGCAACCAAAGTGGAGGCATATGAGTGCCTAAGTGAGTGAAACTTCACTCTCGGAAGCTGTGCTAGCTTCAAGAGCGGCAAGAACTCTCGATTTATGAAGTTATTCCATTCGATCGGCTTCGCTTTTGAATTCGTGAATAGGAGCTGATTAGCTGCCGTCTCTTTGGCTCTGGCTAGCTAACAGACAGCTAACAGAATCGACGCTAATCATCAGAATTAGTCACCACTAGACACTAATCGCAAAATCTAAACTAGCAGGTAAACATCACTAATTGATAGTCAAGACGAATAGACGCAAGAGCCATGAGAGAATTTTAAGTCCGTTGCGTCTGCCGATTCCGCCACCGGCCCCGGTTGGCTGACAGCCTTAATGCCGCCTGTAAATATAGCAAAGGCCTACGTGACTGTCTAAAGCATTTTTGCCCGGTTAGCGCCTTAAAGATACATCGGCCTCGATGAGCATGTGCCGGCGAGACACGCGGTCACGCCGGCTGAGTTTTAGGCTTGGGACGTTGGACACGATGTCTGACGCCCGATCACCGAAAAAGGCGCTGGCCCACGGCACGCTCCCGCCATTCGCAGGACTGAGCGCCGCAGGCCTAGCATTAATCCGGCAGCTATGACTGTATCAGCCGGAGCGTTCTTCGTTCATCCGGTCGTGGCTATCTAGCTTGATGTCGTCGCTCTTTATCTTTTCGATCGCCTTGAGGACGCGAGCTTTGCTGGTCCCCTTGATATCATCCACGACGGAATCGACCAAAACCACGAGGCGATTGTACTTGTCGTAGTTGTCGTTGGCGATATTGACGTTCTCTTGAATCTGACGATCCAACTGCTTGACTTGCTTTTCAACCAAATCCAGCTCCTTGAGTCGCTTCTCAACCGAGTCCATCTTTTCGGAAGACTCGGTGATCTGCCCCCCGGAACGGCTCTTGAGGCTCTTGACCTCTTGACGTAGCTGACCGTTGCTGAGCGACAGGAAACTAATTAGAGCTACGACGGCGAGGCCGATCGCAATGCCTGTCAGCGCCAGGGCTTTTTTGTCAGTACTCATCAGCATTCCCCCTCTCATAGCGGCCCAGTTTAGCGAGAATACTAGTCACGTCAAGGGGAACAAGCATATCGAGCTAGCTTAAGAGTGCGTTTCAGGCGCGTGATGGCCGCCTCGAGCCAAAGGACCGCCGCAATTAGGGCAGATAAGTTCGATCTCTGAAGCAGTGGCCTTGAAGCCGCAGTCAACACAAGCCTTCGCTACCCTACCATAATCTTCTTTCGGCCTCCCGCAACCGCGCTTCATGCTATTGGGGAGCCGCCCACCTTTAGTCGACAAGAAAGACTGTATCATGTTCGCGAACCTGCACCGTGACCTTCAGGCCGATCTCAGCGCCGGACACCGCCATCGCCAGTTGATCGTGTTCGACCTGGATGGATTCGATCTTCTGGGTGTGGTTGGTCGTATGCCCGAGAATGCGGATAGTATCTCCGACGCTCAGATCGCCGGACAGCTTGACTCCCGCAACCCCTATGTGACCGAAGTAGTGCGTGACTTTGCCGATTTCGGTTTCCGCCATGACCGCCTCCTCTGAGAAATTGATAGGCACTTTATTATACGCTTTAGCCTGGCGGTCGTCAGTCGGAAGCTTGCCTATGCCTCTAAGCGACCCGATACGTTCGACGACCCAGGGCCCTAAGCGCAAACCTCTCGGCCACGAGCCCGGTTATCTGAGAGTAGCTGGGATAGATGCGTTCCAGTGAGGCGAGATCCTCCACGGTCAAGCTGTACTTTATCGCCAAAGCAGCTTCATGGACGATCTCAGCCGCCGACTCACCCAGAACAGAGCAACCGAGAACTCGCCTCGTTCTCTTGTCGATGGTCATCTTGATGAGACCGCGAAGATCGCCGGAGATTATGGCCTCAGGCAGATCTGAATAGTCAACGATACGGCTCTCAACCTGGTGACGTCGGCGGGCGGCGTCACTCTCGGTCATGCCGACCCGGGCGGCCTGAGGGCGAGTGAAGACACAACTCGGGATTGCCTCGTAATCGATCTGGCGCCCTCGCCCGTCGAGAGCGTTCTCGGCCGCGATCAAACCTTCTTTATGGGCGGCATTTTCGATCATCGGACCTCCGCGTACGTCCCCGGCAGCGTAAATGTGCGGCAGGCTGCTGGCCAGCTCATCATCTACTAGGATCGCTCCGCGGTTGTCAATCTCTACCCCGATCTCCTCCAGACCCAGTCCCGACGTGTCCGCCACCCTTCCGACCGCCGGCAAAATCTCTTCCGCCTCAAAGATGCGCTCACCGTCATTCGTCACCGTCGCGATCTCCTTCTCGTTTCCCTTCCAGCGGGCCGCCCGCAGTGACTCGTTTACACAAATCGAGATCCCCTCTGCCTGCAGGCAATCGGCCAGCGAATCGGCTACCTCCGGCTCGAAGCCGGGCAAGATCTGGCTGCCGCGCTGCAAGACGGTCACATCTGTTCCAAAGTGAGCGAATATCTGGGCGAGCTCCATTCCCTGTGCTCCCCCACCGATGATAATAAGCGAACGTGGTAGCCTGGCCATCTGCAGCCAGTCTCTGTCACTCTGGCAGTCCATGTCATCAAGTCCCCTGATGGCCGGCATCCGCGGGACCGAACCCGTCGCCACTATGAACGCGTCGCCGTGGATGCTCTCCTCGCCCAGTGTGACTTCCCTGGGTCCGACAAATCGGGCTCGACCGCGAAAACGGGTCAAGTTGCTTAGACGAACCAGAGGCCACTCGTAATTCTGCAACCTCGTCTTCTCCATCGCTTGGCGGACGGCTGCCGTGGCCGTGAAATAATCAATCCCATCAGTTGCTGCGTAACCGGACTCACCCGCCCAAAACAACCGCTTCGTCGGGACACATCCGAGGTTAATGGTACCGCCACCCAGCTTACCGGATTCAACGAGCGCGGTCCGGACACCAAAGGCCTCCGCCCTGATAGCGGCGGCCGTCCCGGCCGTTCCCCCACCGATGATCACAAGGTCGAATCTGCGCATGCTTATAGATACCCAAACGCGCTTTAACGACGGTGCCAAAAAGTAGGAACTTGGATATACTAGGCTGAGTTCTTTTACGGGACGTGGCGCAGTTTGGTAGCGCACCGGGCTGGGGGTCCGGTGGTCGCAGGTTCAAATCCTGTCGTCCCGACAGCTCAGAGGGGGTGTCGGTTTTCCGACACCCCCTTTTTATGCCGTTTTCGTTCACAATGGTTCACAAGAAAAAAAACACCCCACGATCAGGGTGTCTCTTTTCTGCTTCAAATGAGGATCTATTAGGAGCCTAAATAGTTCCCTATCGCCGCCTCGCTCTTCTCCCCGCCCTTGGGATCTCTTCCATTCAGTGGATGGGCGTAGGTATCCATCGTCATCTTGAGATTGGCGTGCCCGGCTTGGCTCTGAACAAAGGTCGGTTCCAATCCAGCGGCTATCAGGGCCGAGACATATGTGTGTCTGAATGAGTGGGGTGTAGCCGGGGGTAGGCCGAGGCTCTTTACGAGGGGCCGATAGTGTCTGTTTAGGAAGTTCCGCCAATCCAGAGGTTTCCCTTCGCGGTTAGAAAAAACTGTGCCATCTTCTGTTTCCGGTGCGGCATCTTTCCATTTTGCCAAGAGATCGATCAAGTGGCTGCCAATCTGGATAGGCCGCTCCTCGTCTGTTTTAGGCGGCCCCCAAACGCCATCAGCATAAGTCTTGTCTACTGTGATAACGCCTTCCACGAGATCGACACAATCCCATTTAAGACCGCATACCTCAGCGGCTCTCATGGCCGTATATAGACATACTTGGATAATCATATGCATTTGCCCAGTGGTGGCTTCAAGAAGGATGCCCATCTCTTCGCCGGTAAGGATCACGATCTTTGTCTTTTTATTCTTGGGGCGCTTAACGCCCTTGGCAACATTGCGCTTCAAATAGTCTTCCATCACACCGACATCAAGAATCTGACTGATTGTGCCTAACTGTTTCCCGACACTTCTTGTGCCGATCCTTCCCTCATCGATCTTGAACTGCTTATAATTCTTGATATGCCTGGGCCTCAGCCTATCCACGAGGGTGTTTCCGAAGTAATCGACTATTTGCTTTGCGTGGCCTTCGTAATACTCATTGCTCCGTCTTTTCACATCTGGCTTTTTCTGCTTCAGGAACAGGGCCGTTAGATCGGCAAATGTGATCTTCTTCGCGACATATGTTCCCGTGTCGATAGTTCCTTCTTTTTGCCTCAGAAATTTTTCCGCATCTTTGTAACTAATCGGGAGTGTCTCCTGCTTTTGTTTCCGCCGCTTCCCATCCCCAACTTCCTCATCCCACCTGATCCTGTACTTGATTGTCTTTCCATCCTTGCTGACCACTTTCTTGATACTGCCACTAGCCATTTTCTTGCTCCTTTTCTCGTCTTTGTCTCGTCTTCGTCTTACCCCTCCCTTGTTCTGCTAGCTGCGACTCTTTCCCGCCCCCTTCTTTTTCTTCTCCGCCTTTTTTTTCTCCGCCCTTTGCTTCTTTTTTTTCTCCGCCTCTATCGCCCTCTTATCCTCCGTATACCACCTGGCCTGGCTTGCCGCTTTTGCGCATTTCTTTGAACAATAATCTGGGCGATTCTTGGCAAAATAATATTTGCCACATCGTTTATGCTGGCAGACTTTCCAATTTGCCATCTCTTCGCAGTCAAGATCAAACATGCAATACATCGCGGCCAGTAGGGATGGAAACTCCGTGACTGTGACGATGGGATCGGAGTGGAAATCAGTCAGTCTTCGAGTTCCGTGTCTGCCCCGGTTTGTGAGTGATTCCAGGAGACAACCGGCAAGCCAATAGATAACCGTAGGGTTAGCATCCTGGGGGATTTCTCCTTTTTCCCATAGCCCGGCTCCCCATCCCCCATCTTCCCATTGCCCATAAAGGGAAAGCCACTCATTAGCATCCCAGCCATCGTCATAATCGAGATAATAAAAAACATGAGAATCGGTTGCTGCACCTCCGGGGTGAAGTTCTAAGGAATAGTGGCTCTCGTACTCATCAGCAATCTCCGGGGTTAACGCAACCCAGTGATACTTTGAGAACTCATTGAGAGCGTCTATCAGATCCCCTGTTTGGTGGAAGTGTTGCGCCTTTGCCATAACCGAAACGCTATGAAATATCTTCTGCTCGATTCTAAAGGTTCTCACCAGCTCGGATTTGCCCTTGGATAGCAGCCCCCACTTATTAACGAAACCAAGAATCCGCTCATATGATTGTCTGGTGGAGACTTTCTTCCCCGAACTCCCCGAAAGTTTTAGCGCATCGAATAGCCGATGGATACCCTGATCCCCTTTATAGAACTCAAACGGATTGTATCTCGCTAGGGATGTTTCGCCTGATTCCTTGGGCTTGATAACCGGATCATCGTTTTTCTTATTGGTATCTTCGATGATGTATTCTCGGCCATACTCCCAAGACCTCTCGGTTCTCATCCCTATTTTGCGTTCCTGGGGATGATCTATTCCCTCCTCGATTCCATCGAGAGTGTTATTGATGTTCGTAATTTTGCTTTCCTGATACTCTTTTCCCATATATTCTCTCGCCCCTATTCACGTCTGCCAATTTTCAGTATATTCATGTTGTAGCAAATAGCAACCCCACTCTTTACCAGGGGAAGCTCAGAAGAAGCCCAGTAACAACAGCATGAGGGGAGGCAAAATTGAATCAATTGGCAGCAGCGCGAAGGCAGCAAAACCTGACACAGGTGGAACTGGCCGGGCTGACCGAATACTCCCGGAGTGCTATCTCCACGGTTGAAGTAGGCAGCGCGAAGCCCTGGCCGAAATTTCGCAAGGCGATGGCAACCGCATTACGCGCCCCGGAAGATCAGTTATTCCCCGAGGAATCCTAGATGAGGAGATCCCGAGATATAAGGAGCAAGAGATGAGCGACACAGCGAAGAGAGAGTACCTGATAGATGTGCGTGAACTGGCGAAAGAGCTAGATGTCACAACTGAATGGGTTGGTCGAAGCGCAAGAGCAGGCCAGATCCCATCGATCAAGGTCGGAAAATATCGGAAGTATCGCTTAAAAAAAGTAAGAGCGGCGCTGGGAGATGCGGATGATGACTAATAAAAACAAAGAGCCGGGGTGCAACCCAGCTCCATTCGAAAGGAAAAACTTCAATGTCTCAAAGATACCGTAGCAATAGAGACCGGGCAACCCGTATGTGGATGAAGGCCTATATCGGAATCGGCCAACGACTGACCGCCAATGACGATTGGTTCAGGAAGCATAGCCACCGAACGCCGAAGCCGTCGACAAGCCGATCCAGTGGATCATCGGAGACTGCATGAGCATTGATGATCTCTATCCAGGTACACTCGATGGCCCCAATCGCTTCTCTCCGTTCGGCGAGCTGGTCAGCGATGGCAAAGCCTTACGGGAGCTGGAAAGCGATGCGTTTGCCGAGCGATGGCTGTATAGACGTGAGGGGTGGAATTCGGCGATGACTGAGGAGCAGGCGGCCACCATCAACGCCTTCTTCGTCGCAATCGAGATGGAGTTTATCGCCGTTCGAAACGAAGTCGCCACAGACCCGGATCGATTTCCGTTTCCGGTTTCCTTCTATGACGAACGACTACTGCAGATTCGTCGAGACTCTGGAGCCCTCGACTTCATCGCCCAGGCCCGACCGGAGACCCACGACTATGTTCAGACCCGCTCTAAAATGCCCTGCCCTCTACCACCGTTGCCGCAACCAAGGGCGGCAGCATGACTTCGGGGGCCGAAGCCAAGAGCCTGACGGATGAATCCATCTCGGTTGAGATGCCGGTTCCCGATCTTGCCCAGATCGTGCCGAAAAAGGGCTGGATTGCCGATTATCACGAGCTGATGGCCGGGGCGACTGATGCCCCTGGGATATTCCATATCTTGGTCGGCCTGGGGATGGTAGCAGGAGCCTGCGGTAACCGGGTCAAGATCCCAGATGTGGCTGGGGTGAGATTCCTTAATCTCTATATATGTCTTTTGGCTTCAGCCGGGGATGGCCGCAAATCGACCTGCGTCAAACCCGCCGAGAGAATCTTCTCCGACCGTGAGCGGTGGGGGAAGCCAATGCTACTGGCCAACGACTTCAGCATGGAGGCACAGGCGCAGGAGTTTATCGACAATCCAGAGCGGCTGATCATCAGCAGTGAGTTTAAGGCGACCTTCGATGTCTTCAGTGGCCGTGACTACAACAAGGGGGCCATCAGTCGCCTGGTATCGCTCTATGATTCCGATCCAATCGATGTAAGCAGGGTTGGCAGGGATGTTACAAGAGCGCCTGAAATCGCCCTGACGATTATCGGAGCCTCGACCGCTGAATGGTTTCTCCAGGCCCTCAACCCAGCGCAATACGAAGCCGGGCTATGGGGGAGGTTTCTCATCTGCTATGCCAAGCGGAGCGAGTTTAACCAGCAGCCTGTCTTCGTAGGTGACGACATCGATGATTTTGGGTTGATACTCAGGAACAAAACTAAAGACTTTGACGGTGAGAAAGTCGACTTCTCACAGGTGACCAGAGAAAAAGACAGATTCGCCCAGGTGACACAGGATATACGAGATGAGATCGGGCAAGACCCGAAGGGGCAACTCCTGATCGGCGGTGTGGCGAGGATGCCCATGTACGCCAGCAAGATCGCCACCCTCTTGGCCATCAGCGAGAGGTGGGAGCCGAAGCCAACTCCCGAGGATTTTTGGAGAGCCACCACTCTTGTTGAGTATTTGTTCGCCTGCCAAAAGTATGTCGTCGAGTATGAACTGGCCTTATCCCCGATAGAAAAGAAGCGCAACGACCTCAAGAAGACCATCTTCGGGCATCCGGGGTTAACGAAGACCGAGCTGACCCGGAAAAGTCAGTCGCTCGACCAGCGAACTAGAGGGCAACTTCTCGCTGAGCTGGAAGAGGCCAAGTTCATCAAGGTGACAGAAGACAAGGCCGTCACGAAACCTATCAGACAGTATTGGCCGTATACCCATGTAATAACTTCAAAGAAGTTGACGGTGCTTGAAGTTTCTTAGGGAGTATCTATTCGGGGGTTTTCCCAGGTAGTGGGGTTATTGGGGGAGAAAGTTCAAAAGTTGGGTGGGTCTAGTATATCCCCCCACTCTCAGAGAGAGATAGAGAGCATAGGAGAGCGAGATAGAGGGTGAAGTGAAGTATTGAAAGATATCCATTGTCGTTACCATTTAGCTGCGGATACGGCCAAGGAGATATTTCAAAGTCGATTATTCGGAGCGTTGAACTTAATGAAGTTATCTACAACAGGAGGTAAGAAATGGCAACTTATATCGATCTAAACTCTCTCGCGGAGGAAGAGATCCGCCGGATCGTGAAGAAGCGAGTGGTGCGAGAGTTCGCCGATGCCCACGATGCCGAGCAGCGCGGGGAGGAACCCCGGATGAGTACCAATATTCTGAGGCCGTTTTACCAAAAGGCGCTTGGCGTTGGGAAGAGGGATTATGTACCTGATGACGAGAAGTATATGGCCTTTGGTCGGAGCCTTCTCGATAACGATCTCGATATGGAGAAAACTCAGGAGCCACCGGATACGAAGAAGACAGTCGAGCAGGAGATTACAGACGAGATGAGAGCCGAGACAAACGAGCGAGAGATCCGTAAACGACTAGGCCTTTAGGAGGGTTTTTAGTGAGAGAAGTTTTTATCAGACTCAGTAACAAGGAGCAGGTCAGGGTTGCCGTAGACGAGAACCGTTCGAAAAGTGTTAAGAGTGTTTTACGTATTTCGAAAGCCCATGAGGGTGTCGGCGGTCGTTGGAACTCTTCCCAGCCGGAGATTGTATTGCCAGCTGAGATATTGCCGGAGCTGTCAAAAGCCATTCAAAAATTAGAGGAGAAATTGAAATGACAAATTTATCCGTACCATCAGTCTCATTGACGCGGTTGAGTTCAGAGATGCAGAGAGAAATCTTAAGTGAGCGAATAATGGATGAAATTGACCGGCTCGATGAACAAGGGGTGACTTACCAGGGGGATTATACCCGCGATGAATTATTCGATTTACACGGCTCGCTGATCACGAGGCAAACTGATGCAAAGTCTGTGACGCTAAGAACTAAGGCGGGGAAATACGCCGCGACTCTCTTATCGCTCGATGGCAACGAGGCAGCGGCGAAGGCGGAGTCGAGCGCCGTTGATGAACCAGATCCAAAGCTAGATAACTTCCTAAATGATTATGATGCCAAGACCACCAAGGAAGATCCGCAGCCAGGCGTGACACCGGAGGAGTTTAGGAAGGCCGTGATGTCAAGAAAACTTAAGGATGACGAATTAGCCGATATGGAAGCTCGTGTCGTTTGGGGTGATGAGGGATGAGCGTGACAGAGGTGTTCGTTCAGAAAAGAGCCAATACCCGGCTCCGCATCGGGGTCACTGAATATGATGAGAAAATTTATATAGATGCCCGAGAGTATTACGAAGATGATATCGGCGAGTACAAGCCCACCCGGAAGGGCTTCACTGTACCTCTGGGCCTCTGGGAGGAGTTTAAGGAAGAGATATCTAGGCTAGATGTTCCAGAGCCAGAGGAGCAGCTAGAGACTGCCTGATCGCAATAGGAGAAGACATCAGCCACAGAATATAGTGGGCGATAGTTGACATGGGCTGGTGAGAGTTCGGCTTATGGGGGCTGGAGCTGGGGAGATGTAATCGTTTACACTCAGAGCGGCCCCCTTTTCCGTGCCGATTATTCCTCCTTGAGATCCCATCATGACCACCGGAGTGCCAATCCGTTTCCTGTCTCTATCACAGCAGGTCACGAGGGGTATGCTTCACAGTGCCCCACAGTATTAGCGTTTATTAAAGGGTGGAGCCGATCCCTATACGATCCATTTATTACTAGGCTCTCCGCCCACCTCGATGACTGGCTGGCTACCTGGTGACGGAGCCTGATAATTGGATCTGGCTGTGAGCAGACCCCACCTCTTTATCTGACAGCATCGCCGCTACCCCGTGGAGCTTGCTCATGAAAATTGTCGCCAAAACCAACTTTTAACCCCCAGTTTCTTACCCTCAGATCCATCTCTGATCAGACATTTCCTTGGGGGCCTCTAAATATTTTGTCAATTTCCCCAAGGTATCCCCGCCTCCGGCCACGTAGGGGGAGCCTCTCTAAAAATATTGTCAAGCAAACCAACCCGCCCCAAAATTTTCTGAGAAAATTTAGAATTACTTGAGGTCAAGCTCGTCTTTTATGGATTGGATATACTTAGCCCACACCGAAGATGATCATGGTTGATCACCTTTGGGGAGCTTCTCTAAAAATATTGTCAACCAAATCTACTCTGACGTTAAAGCGATTCACGATCTCTTTTGCTTTTGAAGTTGGAACGGATGGTCTAGTGTGGTTGATGGGAACGCAAAACACGGAAAAGGAAGGAGGGCAGGGCCATAGCTAAAGCAGAAGACCTTCTTAAAGAAATGATGGAACTGCTGAACCCTGACGTTGCGAACATAGTTAACAGAGTTCACGAATACGAAAACAAGCATAAGGAGAAAGTATTTAAAGAACACGGTGCTTTCACTGATCATTTTGAGATTGCTTTTAATGAGTTAGCCATTCTCGTAACACTGGTCAATTATGTCGAGAAGGAAACCTGGTCTAATGACAGGATGGTTCAATTTCTTGCACTAAAGAACACCCTTGCCCCGCTCTACAGTAGCTACGATCGTCTGATCTCGGGGTTTTATGGCGATTCCATGATTCTCTTGCGAACGGTTTACGAGACCTTGTTGCGGATATTATTCATTTCATATTCTGATGGTGATCCCTATGCTTCTTTCGTCTATCCAGCACCGGAAGGAGAGCCACAGTTTCAAGTCAAAAACTTCTTAAAGGATCACTTGAAAGTCAAGTGGAATTTTATATACGAGCTGCTTTGTCAGTTTGCCCATAGCAATGCCTTCGAACTTAAAAGGGATGTAATGAAGTTGCACACGGAGGGCCTAACTGAACCAATCAAATTCAATCTGAAATATGATGCAGAGATGATGTCGGGGCCTGTCAATCTGACATACGTCTTGTTGTGGGGGCTGATGAAGATTAGCTTGCCGCTATTTCTTAGCGAAGAAAAAGATAAGGATGTTCTGCTTATCCTCTTAGGTTTTGAGACTTGCGAGCGAGCCTTTGGCGCTGTTATCAAGGAGATGCCCAACAGCCTTTCTCGTGTATATGATGACATGGAAAGAATCGTGGATGAGGTAAAGGAAAAAGAAGGTATCAATGTGTAGTAACGGCTTGTCTCGGCCTACTGGCTGAGATATCCCACCACGGAGAGCCGATCTAAGCGTTTCAAATGATGCCCCGAATACTTCCCAGAGGCCTCTCCATGGAGATTATCGCCCCCATAGTTTCGGCGCGGTTGGTGGTAGAATAGTTATAGGGTAGATCTCCTTTTCTCAGAGTTATCCTCTCATTTAAGAACCGGCCTTCTTTGTAGGGGAGGGGCCGGTTCTTTTTTTCCCTAGAAATGGTTCACAATCGTTCACAAGAGTAGAGAAATCAGGGGATATTAGGCCCTATTTACAGCCCTCACCGCCTATTTGATAATCGCGACTATCCGCTGGTAGATACCCCTAATATGCTGCTCAGAGGGCCGTTCAGGATTTCGCCAAAAACATACTGGGGGTCCGGTGGTCGCAGGTTCAAATCCTGTCGTCCCGACAATTCAGCGATGTATCTCCGCGCACAAAAAATGACACCCCGCCGATCGGGTGTCTCCTCTCGGCTCTCAGTGAAGCTTTATTCTGAGCCCGTAAAGCCATCGACGTGGAAACCGTCCGGGGCGCTTTGCTCTTCCCTTGACTGTTTTATTCGTTTTCACATTGGCCATATAGGAAGACATGGAGCGCCACTATGATTTTGACTCGATAAAAGTCACAGAATTGCACCTCTCCGAGATGACGTGCTTGATCAGGCTGTCTGGGGAGCTGGACGAAGAGAATATTGAGAGAACATCAGATGTAATTTATGGATGCCTTTCACCAAGAATGAGCGCAGTCGTTCTTGATATGTCTGAGCTCACGTATCTAGGCAGCTCTGGGATAAAGTTACTGTTCGAGCTGGCGTTACAACTCGGGTTCTATAAAGTCGGCATATGGGGTGTAAATGATAAAGTTTATCGAATCATGGAGATTGCGAACATCGCGGACAAGCTCTCATTTATTTCAAGACCTGTAGACATCAATGATTGGGAAATGATCGATCAAAGGGCGGCCTAGCGCTGGAGAAGAGGGTTCAGATAGAAACGCCCCGCTAAAGCGGTGTCTTTCTATTCATTTAAGGAGCTTTGGTCTAGCCGGGAAACATGGTTGCAAAGAATTCGCGGTAAGTGGACCCTACCGGCACATGACCCCGTCTACACACATCTGCACGTATCACGCTGTCACTTGTCGCAACCGGGTGGTCAAGATACTTCTCGTAACTTACCTGTGCAGAACCCGCGACAATTAGTTCAATAACATCCTGCTCGTCGCTCTTTGTATCGTCCACACTTCACCCCCGTTAATCGATAGCCTACTCAGACATGCTCAAGATAGCCCTTGGCTTTGGCCGAGTCAACGGTCCCTACGGGTCCAAGTAGATCATCAACGCGGCTGAGTCGAGGTCTGTGAAAGCTTTGGGGTCGACGATACCCCATATGACCACAATGATGGTTAACAAAACCACCACTATTAGGCCGATCAGCAATCTATTTATAAAATCTATTTGCCTGCGATCCATCAATGACCTCGTTCTTTTATTTGCCGCATATGATTGACTTGGTTGCCAAAAGCCGTGAAAAGTAAACACATTTTTGCTTGGTTGTTTAAAGCTGATTGATTGGCAAGATGAACGAGCATTCAACCCCATCGTGCCGTGTGAAACATGGCATTAAAGACACCCGGTCGCTCACTGGCAGACTTAACTACCGTGCCCCCATATCTATATGTTGCGCCATATGGGTACGCTCGGTCATTTCAGGGGAGGGTGACGAAAATGGTTATTCCTGCAGGGCATTCCCAGGGGAGATTGCCAAACAGCCAGACCCCTTCATCGGTTGACTTCTTGCTTCACTACTGTATCTGGTAGGAAAGTTGCCTATTGCTCCACTGTCTGGTAAGTTACCAAAATACACAAAGGTGTACGCCTGCATGCTCTTTTGGTTTGTTATATATATATATTTATGGAGTGGCTGTGAATAGAACTGTACTCGTCGGTGCATATTTTGTTGCTATCCTCGTGTTGACGAGCTGTAATGCCGGTACAGAAGTGGAGGCCCCCGCAAATCCTTCGCTGACAACAGCACCTGTCATGATCACTGCTCCTACTCAAGAACCTGAACCGGCGCTCATTTCAACTGCTACCCTATCTGCCCAACAGGCTCAATCACTACAAGAACTTTATCCCGGGATCCAGCCAAACATGAGTGTTGACCAGTATGAGTGGTATGTATCAGGGCTGAATCAGCTCTCCTGGAGAGCGAGAAACAAGGAAATGACTACTCAGGAGATAATCGACTTTTTTCGAGACAGCGAGCCCCCTGAAGGCATGTGGTAGATTAACGGATTGACGGCACCAAAGTCGCCCACAAACGAGGCCACAAGAGCGACCCTCAACCGTCAGTCAACTCCCGCCCCTTGATATATTAACGAGCAAACGATATATTATTCTTAGGCAAACGACCGCTGTGGCAAGTGGGGGGCGCAGTATGTCATACGTTTGGGAAAAGTTCAATCTCGCAATGCGCACGCTGAACGGAAGCGGTGCGCCCAAAGATCGGCTGATAGGCGCCTTCGACACTATCATGCTGCTCCGTCCCGAAGAGGTCCCTGAAGAGCGGCAGAAAGACTTCGATCGATTCATTCAGGAGATGACCCGGATAGCACCGGAAGGTGATGAGGGTCCGGTCCATGCCACTGTCAGCAGCATGGATGACGACGAAGTAGACCGAATGATCGAGCGAATCGTCAGCCTGCACGACACGATCGAGCGCCACAGACAACTCGTTTAGCATAACTGCTCCGGCTTTTCACACGCACGGCCAACGATAAACAGGTTGACAAGCACCTGTTCTTTTGTCTATCGTATGTTCGCTGGTAGAGCATCATACTTGAGAGAGGATAAATATGGCCGTGATCAATCTATTTATCGCTTTCTTTGTCATCGTCGCTCTTGCCATCAGCTGGTTGGTCTTTAATTTAGTATTCGGGACCAGGCCAGAGATGGCGACGACCGGTGACGGAGAAATTTCCCCCACTGTTCCCGAAACCGTGCCCGAAGAACCGGTCGTCGAGGTGCCTGCCTCGCCGGCAGCAACCAAGGTCGACTCAGTCGCCGTAGCTGAGACACCTATTAAAAAGACTTCCGGCTCGGCAACACCAAGACCGGTCAAGAAAAAGACCGTCAAGGCCGGAACCAGAAAATCAAAGACCACCACTAAGAAGAGATCCAGCCAGCCGAAAGCGAAGGCCGACCAGCCAAAGAGAAAGGTCGGACGGCCCAAGAAGAGCCCCGGCTCTACCTGTCTGGATGAAATAGTCGCCGCGGCCAAAGCGCTGGCTCAGGAAAAAGGCGCCGATGAATTCGCCGCCAAGGAGATCGTCGACTACATGGTGACCAACGGCACCTCGTACTCAGTCGGGACTATCCGATCGCAACTCGTTTCCAGAGCAACGGACGCAGAATCGAGCAATGGCGATGGCCCGAAGGACTTCGAGCGCGTCAAGCGCGGTGTGTACCGTCTAGTGAGTGACGAGCGAAAATTGATGGCCTAAGCCGGCGATGCTGATCGGGATCGGACAGATAGATATCGCCTGGGAAGACCCTTCCGGTAATCGCGCGACGGCAGAGCGAATGTCGACGATGGCCGCCCAACGGAATTGCGATGTGCTTGTTCTTCCCGAACTCTTCACTTCCGGGTTCTCGATGTCTACCGCTAAGTTCGCGGAAACGATGGACGGACCCACATGTACACTTTTGGCTACGGCGGCACGTCGCTCGAACCTGGCCATCCTGGCGGGGCTCGCCATCCAAGACAGCGAGGAACAGGCGGCGACTAATTCCGCCGTTTTCTTCACCCGCGACGGTCGGCAAGCGGCGAGATTCGATAAGCTTCATCCCTTCTCCCCCGGCGGCGAAGACCGTCGCTATAAAAGTGGCGACGCCCCGATCACGTTCGACATCGACGACACTCGGGCGTCCGTTCTCATCTGCTACGACTTGCGGTTTCCGGAGGCCTTTCGGGCCGTAGCGGCCGATGTAGAAATCTTCTTTGTTATCGCCAACTGGCCCAGTGCCCGCGCTGCGCACTGGGAGGCTTTGCTTAAAGCCCGGGCCATCGAGAACCAAGCCTTTGTGGTTGGCGTCAATCGCGTCGGAGAAGGCGACACCGGTGTGTCTTACAGCGGTGGCTCACTCGCCTTTGGTCCTTGGGGGGACGAACTTGCGCGAAGCGGGACGCAAGAGGAGTTATTGCTCGTCAACATCGATCCCGCAGAGGTTCGGGCCGTCCGCCGGCAATACCCATTTCTTTGCGATAGACGCTTGCAGTAAGCGGTTGCTTTTCTCTCTTTAATTGTTTCCCCCGCCCCTTGCATAAGTGTTAGTATATCGATACCAGTTTAATTAAGTGGCTGGCTTAACAGCGCGGTCAACGAGAAATGTCTGCAGTAAGACCGTCTCCGATAGGTGGAAATGGAGCGGCCAAGGGGAGTTGGAATGATAGCTATCCGCAAGTTTTTCAAGTATCTGATCCTGACGCTTTTTGCGCTCTCGCTCTTTCCGAGCGTCGCTTTCGCCTATCTCGATGCGGGCACCGGCAGCTTTCTCTTCCAAATGGCCATAGGCGCATTTCTGGGAGCCCTGTTCGCCATCAAAATGTACTGGAAAAAACTCCGCACTTTCGTCGCCAGACTCTTCGGTAGGGGCGCGTCGGAAGATAGTTTAGTGGAAGATTCCAACAAGCGTCCTGATTCAAGCGAATAGCCTGATGCCAACGGAAGTTGTCCCCAGCTCATTCCGAGATCCGAGCGGGTTTCTCTTCTTTCGCGATAACAGCATTTACCGCCAGATCAATCAAGGGGGCCGAGAAGACTACGATCACCTGATGTCCTCGCGTCTCTATTCGACCTTGGTAGATGCCGGCCTGCTAATACCGCACGAGGAAGTCGATGTGACGCCGGTCGTCAAGGAGCGGGCCTACAAGATTATCAAACCGGTTCTTGTCGATTTCATCTCATATCCTTACGAGTGGAGTTTTAGCCAGCTTAAAGACGCCGCGTTGGCCACGCTTGCTATCCAGAAACGGGCAATCGAATTTGGCATGTCTCTCAAGGATGCGAGTGTTTACAACATCCAGTTCGTAGAGGGACGCCCGCTCCTCATCGACACGCTCTCGTTCGAGCGATATGAAGAGGGCCGCCCCTGGGTCGCCTACCGACAGTTCTGCCAGCACTTCCTGGCGCCGTTGACGCTCATGGCGTACTCGCATATCAATCTCAACCAGCTCTTGCGAGTCTATATCGATGGCATACCGCTTGAGCTGGCGAGCGCCCTATTGCCCGTACGGACGCGCTTTAAGTTCTCGCTCCTGACTCACCTGCACCTTCACGCCCGTAGCCAAGAGCGCCACGCAGATAGCCAGGACACAGAGGCCCGGACGGCCAAGATGGGAAAGACGGCCTTCTTGGGACTCATCGACAATCTGGAGACTGCCACCAAGAAGCTCGAGTGGCGGCCGGGAAAGACAGAATGGGGCGACTATTACGAAAGCACCAATTATTCGTCGGACTCGCATGAGCACAAGAAGAAAGCTATCGTCGGCTTCCTCGAACGGCTAGAACCGCGAAGCGTCTGGGACCTCGGAGCCAACACCGGCCTCTTCAGTCGCTTGGCGGCCGACCGCGGTATCCCCACTATCTCGTTCGACATCGACCCAGTCGCGGTCGAGAAGAACTACCTAAATGTGAAAAAAGGTGAAAAGCTGATCTTGCCGCTCTTGTTGGACCTGAGCAATCCAAGCCCTGGTATCGGCTGGAAGAACGAGGAGCGCATGTCGCTGCTCGAGCGGGGGCCGACCGATATGGCTTTCGCGCTGGCGCTCATTCACCACTTGGCCATCTCAAACAATCTACCCTTAAAACGAATCGCCGACTTCTTTCATCATGTCTGCAATTCGCTCATCATCGAATTCGTCCCAAAGACCGACTCGCAGGTAAAGCGCCTCCTGGCCACCAGGGAGGACATTTTCCCCGACTATACGAAAGAAGCCTTCGAAAGTGCCTTCAGCGAGTACTTCGCTATTCAAGAAGCGGTTCCGCTGACCGGCTCCGAGCGCACTCTTTATCTAATGGTGAACGACCGGACGTAGTGGATGCCATGAAGACCCTAGTGGCCGGTGCAACCGGCAATGTCGGCTTTGCCCTCGTCCGGGAATTGTTGGCCCGTGGCCACTCGGTCAGAGCCATGGTCAGGCCGGGCAGTCTGCGCGCCTCCAAGCTTGATGAGCTCGATATCGACAAGGTCGTGACCGAGCTATCCGACGAGAGTGCTTGGTCCAAGGCGGGTGAGGGAGCGGATGTCATGTACCACCTTATCGGCTACCTTTTTGCACCCAAGCGCTCGATGATAGAGCCGCTGAACATGGCGGCCGCCCGCGACGCGGCCCGGCTCTGCCTAGAGACCGGCATCAAACACCTGGTGTTTACAAGTTCGGTCCTCGTCTACGGTCCCGCCGCAACAATGCCAAGCCGCGAAGATGATGCCCGCCGCCCGAATACGGCCTACTCCCGAGCGAAAGCCGCGATTGAAGACTATCTCCTCGGTCTTGCCGACGAGGGCCTTGATGTTACCGTACTGAGGCTAGGCCACGTCTACGGACGAAACGTCAGCACTGTCGAGGAGTTTAAGTCACTTATACATCTCGGCGCCTATCGGTTGGCAGGTCCCGGAGACCACTTGATTCCGCCGGTCCACGTAGACGATGTGGCGAAGGCTCTGGCCCTGGCGGGAGAGAATGAAGCAGCCCGCGGCCAAGCCTACAATGTCAATGATGACCAGCCGATCCCCTTGCGCGAATTCAGCGACCTGCTGGCCCGCGAGATCGGGCGGCCGCCGGTCAAGAGTGCGCCGGTTTCGCTCTTCTCGGCCTCAGCGGCTCTGCTGGAATTCCTGGCCCTCTTCACCGGCAACCCCCCGTTCTTTGACCGTGACACGGTGAGACTGATGAGCAACGCCCATCATGGAGATACTGCCAAGATTAAACAGGAGCTCGGTTGGACTCCCCGCTACCCAAGCTTCCGCGAGGGCGTTAAGACCTGCTTCTAGTAGCACGGCCGGACCTCTAGTCTACCGTTCAACACGCCATCAACCTCGAACTTGGCTAGTCGGGCCAACCGACGAACGTCGTTCCGGGCTTGGCTTTGGTCCCGGTCGTATGACACGCAACGCAGAACTCCGGCTGGTGACACTCCCAGCACCTGTCGGCCCCGTTTCGCTTAACGAACGGCATGGCGTTCTCCCACCAGGGTACGCCGAGTTCATCAGGAAACGCATCGTAAAAGCGCTTGTGGTGGCATTGCATACAGACGTCGGGGTTCTTGCCGAATGTCGACGTCTCAGAATCGTGGCAGCGGCGACAGACCTTGAAGGTATCCGGATCCAGACGGTTGCCTTCCGTAGTAGTAAAGAGCGGACTGCCGGTTAAGCGGCTCGCCTCTTTATAATGTATCTTCCGCCACTTCGGCGCATCCGGTTCGTCTTCCCAGTGCTGGCTCCACTTCGGGATATTGTGCGGCAAAGTCACGCCCTCGTGGCATTCGTCGGTACACCAGGTCTTCTTGTCGTGGCACCGCAGACACTCGAAGTCGGTCTTCTGCGCCGCCCGCCCGTGGCCGCCCTTGATCCACTCGTTATTGTGGGGGTGGAACTCATGGCAGTCTTTGCAAAAACTCAGTTCCTTCCGTAACTCCCGGTGACAGATAAAGCACTGAGGGTAGTCTGCTTCCAGCTCTTTCATATTGGGAATCTTCTCGCCCTGCTTCTTGTCCCCTCTAAGTTTCGTGTGGCGCTTGATCCAGTCATCGCTCTGATGGTCTTCGTTGAACGCCGTGAACTTCAGGCGGTGGCACTGAGGGCAAATAGTGCGGTCGATCAATATCTTGCCGTTCATTGTCCGTTCCGTCTTCTTGATTTCTTTGTGACACCGGGAGCAATCAAAGTTAATGAATGACTTCTCCATATGCATCTTGTGCCAAGGCGTCTTATCGGTTCTCATGTCGCCATGACAGGCATTGCATACGACATCGTACTGATCGCCGGCGGTGGAGTGGCTGATCGCCTCATCCGGGGTGCCCACTCGACCTCCGGAAGCCCTTGCTAGGCTTGAATTTAAATAGTCAAATAGGCCAAAGTTTGTAGAAACGGTTACAACTAATATGATGCAAATTACTGCGGCAACACCAGCTCCGGCCAATATTTGTTTCTTCACCACTGGCTCCCTGGGTAGACCTCGTTTGCACTCGTACTTATTTTCACAATCATGAATAACCCGACAACATACATTTGTTAATCAATTCACTACGTATTATAATCGACACCCGAGAGGTATACCACAACCTACCAAAACAGCCATCGAGCGGTATCCTTCAAGTCACCCAACTAAACGGGAGAGTTAACTGAAGCGCTCGATCAAACGCAGAGAGTTCCTCAAGTTCTTTGGGGCTGGGCTTGCCGGTCCCGCCTTTCGCAACCTCTTCAATTACAAGAAGAGTGCTGTCGAGCACCTAGTCCCCTATGTCGTTCCGCCGGCCGGTATTGTTCCCGGACTCCCCACCTATTATAACTCGGTTTGCCGTCAATGCGCCGCCGGATGCGGAATTGAGGTCAAACTTCGTGAGGGACGAGCGAAGAAACTCGAGGGAAATGCCGAGTTCCCCGTCAACTTTGGCAAGCTTTGCTCACGAGGGCAAGCGGGACTACAGGTAGTCTACAATCCCGATAGACTGACGACCCCGCTTATCAAGCGAAGGGGAAAGTTCGAACCGGCTTCATGGCCACAAGCACTCAAAGCGGTCGCCGATCGACTAAGGGATATCGAAGCGAGCGGCAAGGGCAATAAGGTTGTGTATCTGGCAGAACCCCTTCGGGGTACCCTGGCGGACCTCTTTAGGACATTTGCGGAATCGATTGGAGGCGGCGAAGTCGTCTCCTATGACCCCCTTAATGATGATGGGCTCTTGGCAGCAAACGAACTCTGTTTTGGTGAACGGTCTTTTCCGCACTACGATATCGGCAATGCAGACTACTTGGTTTCATTCGGGGCCAATTTTCTTGATACCTGGGCCACCCCGATCAAACATTCCGTGGCTTTCGGAGAGATGCGCGATCGTGAGCATGGCGTTAAAGGCAGTCGAGGCGTGCTGGTCCAGTTTGAACCGCGACTCTCCGTAACCGGGGCATCAGCTGATGAATGGTACGGGATCAAACCGGGAACCGAGGGTGAAATAGCCCTGGCGATGGCGCACGTCATCGTGAGCGACAAGCTATTTGATAAGAGTGTTGCCAAAGAGGCCGACGCCTGGCTCTCGGCTCTAAAAGATTTTGCGCCCAGTGCAGTGGCGAAACGGGCCGGGATCGAAAAGGCCGCAATCAAAAAGACGGCCGAGGAATTTGCAAAGCACGACCATCCGCTCGCCATTTGCGGCGGACCGGGAACGGCGCAAAAGTCGGGCACGCTAAACGCGGTGGCCGCCAGCATCCTCAATCACCTGGTCGGCAATGTCGGCAAAAAAGGCGGCGTCATTTTCAACGAGCCCTCGCTGCTAGGTCAAGCTATCGAAAAAACCCTGACCTTCGCGGAAGCGGCCAGCTTAACGAGATCGATGACGAGCGGCGACAAGGAAGCCGTCTTTATTCTCAACGTCAACCCCGTCCATACCATGCCGGCAACACCATCATTTAAAAAGGCCCTCGAGAAAACTCCGTTTAAGGTAAGTCTTTCATCATTCATGGATGAGACGACCGCTGAGTGCGATGTTGTCCTGCCCAGCCATACATATCTTGAAAGCTGGGGCGATTATGTACCGATTACTGACTCCGGTCGGTTGACGATAGGTCTGATGCAACCGGTCGTAGCGCCGCTTCATGACACCAAAGAAACTGGAGACATTCTGCTCCTCCTGGCGAAAAAAGTCGGTGGTCGAGCGCGGAAGACGCTCAAGCATGACTCATACCTGAGCGTGCTCCAGGAATCGTGGCGGAACGCATATAACAACGGTCGCACTCGTAAGCTGGTAGGAGAAAAGACATTTGAGTCATTCTGGGCTGAAAGCGTTAGGGCCGGGGGCTGGTGGCTCGATGAGTCTCGCTCCAAGAACGCGGCAAAAAAACCTCACCCCGCGTTGATAGCGCAGACTGCCGGCGAATCGGAACACGATATCCCAGGCGAAATCGACCTGGTCCTCTACCCTTCTCACGCACATTACGATGGGCGGCACGCCAATCTTCCCTGGCTGCAACAGTTCCCTGAGCCTCTCGTTTTGGCGGCCTGGGGGAGCTGGCTCGAGCTGGGCCCGGAAACCGCGAAAGAGTTGGGCGTAAAAGAAGATGATGTTGTTGAGCTTAAGACCGAGCACGGAGAGATAGCGATACCAGTCTATATCTATTACGGTTTGGGCCCGGGAACGGCGGCCATCGCGCTGGGTCAAGGCCACACAAACTACGGCCGCTACGCGACGGATAGGGGCGCCAACGCCTTCAAGCTCTTGAGCGACACAGCTGATGAAACGAGCGGCGGCTTGGCTTGGGCTTACGTCAAAGCGGAGATAAAGCAGACGAACGAGCGCGTTCAGATAGTCAAAACCGAGCCGGAACTCGACCTGCCCGGCCTGGAGAACGGCCTGCGGGAGGTAGACCGCGAAATCGTCAAGTGGGTCGGGCCGGATGAAGCCGACGAGTCGGAGGGGCACCTTCTTGAACCGATCGAGGCCTTGCCGACGCGAGATTTAAAGAAAGGACCGCACTTTCTCTCCGGGCTGGGGCTTGGAAAATATCGTCAGAGTCAGTTCCACGAGTATGAGTATCGCTGGGGTATGGTTATCGACCTCGATAAATGTACGGGCTGCGGTGCCTGCATGGTCGCCTGCTCCGCTGAGAATAACGCGCCCCTGGTCAACGAGGACGAACTGCGGAAGAAACGACACAAGAATTGGATCCGCGTTGATCGCTACTGGGAGGGGGAGTTTCCCAAGATTCGGGCCAAGACAATACCGATCAACTGCTTTCAATGCGGAAATGCCCCTTGTGAGTCGGTCTGCCCGGTCTACGCCGCCTACCACACGCATAACGGTCTAAACGGCCAGGTTTACCAGCGCTGTGCGGGTACCAGATATTGCAATGTTAACTGCCCGTATCGCGCCCGCCTCTTTAATTGGTTCAACTCCGAGTGGCCGGAACCACTAGATATGCAGCTCAATCCCGATCTTTCTGTCCGATCATCGGGAATAACGGACAAATGCAGCTTCTGCGTGCAACGGATCCGTTTTGCTAAGGACAGAGCAAAAGACGAGGGGCGCAAGGTGCGAGACGGGGAAATCATGACGGCCTGCGCTCAAACTTGCCCGACAGGGGCCATCACCTTCGGAGACCTGGTAGATCACAAAACGAAGGTCTCGTTGCTAACTCGGAATTCTCGACGTTATCGAATCTTTGAGAAATTAATGAATACCGAACCGGCGGTCATCTATCTGGCGGCCGTGCGAGAAGGCGAACATGAAGCCGAGGGCGGCGATGGGGCCGAAGGTGCTGGGGGCAGCGGAGGAGATCATGAAGAGGCAGAAGAAGATACGGATTCCGGACATTAGAATGTGGACCAGTAAACGATGAGCGGTCATCATGACGAATTTCCCGGTATCGATTATCCGAAAATCAACGAAGATGTCGTTCGGACCCTAACAAAGACCGGTTCACTATATTATATAATTCTAGGGTTTCTCGGCCTCATTGTAGTCGGAGGGGCCGGAGTCTATTACTATCAGACGGTGAACGGCCTGGGCGTTTGGGGTGTCACTGAGCCCATATACTGGGGCCTCGACATCCCGACCTTCATCTTTTGGATCGGGTTCAGTCTTTCGGGAACTCTGCTCTCGGCCATTCTGCTTTTGACTAAAAGTCACTGGCGAAACCCGATCTACCGAACAGCCGAGATGATGACGGGTTTTGCCTTGATAACCGCCCAGGTAGTTGTCATAACACACATGGGCCGCCCTTGGCGCTTCTGGTACGCAATGCCATATCCAAACATGCGCGGTCTCTGGTCAAATTTCCATTCTCCCCTGACGGCGGACGTACTTGGCATGGTGGCCTACCTGGTCGCCAGCATGACGTTTCTGATCATCGGATCGATACCCGACTTTGCCGCCTTACGAGACATGACAACTGGTTGGCGAAAGAAGCTCTATACCGTACTTGCGTTTGGCTGGAAAGGGGGCCACGAGCAGTGGCGACATTTCCGGCGCACCTATCTATTGATCGCTTGCTTTATCATCCCGATCGCTATCGGGATGCACTCGGTGACGTCCTGGGTCCCAAGCATGACGATGAACCCGGGGACACGAAGCACAATCTATCCCCTGCTCTTTGTAGTCGGAGCGCTCCTATCGGGTGTGGCCGGAGTCATAATGATCCTGATCATGGTGCGCAAGTTCCTGAATCTCAAGGCCTACATTCAATTGCGGCACCTAGACCACCTTGGCAAGCTGGTTCTTCTGGCTAGCCTGCTCCTTTCCTATATCTACATCATAGAAATCTTTATTCCATCCATTAAGGCGGAGAATTACGAATTTATGCCGTTGTTGGCCAAAATGACCGGCAAGTACGCCGGTTTCTACTGGTCGATGATATTCTTCAACGGTGTCGTACCGCTCGTTCTGTTTTCAAGACAGATGAGACAAAATACGCTCGTCCTCTTCGTGGTCTCGTTTTTAATCCAGATAGGAATGTATTGGGAGCGATACCTGATGATAATTCCGACCCTGAGTATCGGACCGCTGCCGTCGACTTGGGCGCCATTCACACCCTCTTGGGTGGAGCTGGCCCTCTTTGGGTGGGAGTTGGCCCTCTTTTCGTTCCTCATGATGGGGGGGATCAAGATAATCCCGGCCCTCTCCGTCTTCGAAGTCAAGGAGTTACTGCCCGTGCCTAAGCGCGGCGAACAGGAAGCAACCCAGATCACTGAGGCGGCCGCTCCTGTCTTGGCAGAGTTTTCCGGACGAAGCAGTCGGAGGGTCGGAGAAACGGGAATTCTTGCTCTCTACCAATATATGGACGACGCAATACGCGCTTATAAGCGACTGAATGAGGCGGGCTTCTCGAACGTTGAGATTCAATCGCCCATTCCCTCCGATGAGCTGGACGAGGCGACCGAAGTGTCCTCGAAGTTCAGCCTCAAACCGGCGGACATACTTTTGGCGATCAAGGAAAGACGTTTTCACATGTCGCGCTTTTCGCTGCTGAGTGCGCTGGCAGGCGTCACGTTGTGGACGGCGCTATACTCCATAACGAGCATCAGATACCCCATACAGGGAGGCGGAATCCCTATCCTGGCATTGCCGCCCTGGGCCTGGCAGACGGCGATCATGACTGCGCTGATCGCGATCCTTGGCACGGTCGGCGGACTCTTCTTCATGGCGAAGCTCGCCAAATTCAACCTGGGAATCTATAGCCCACGCGCCAGCTACGACCGGTTTGCTGTCGTCCTTAAAGAAACAGCGCCAGAGCGACTCGCGATCGGTCGCGAAATCATGGAGGCGGAAGGGGCCGAGAGCTTCGAAGGCGTCCTTGAGGGAGTAACATGAGTAGAGTCCTTACACCCAAACGTCCGGATGTCGATAAGTTTGAAGACAAGCTGACTCCGCGAGTCATTGGGAAAATCGGAGTAGGCCTTATAGTCTTGGTGGCGGTCCTTTTAGGGGCGATCTCTTATCAATATGTGTGGTATCGGACAACCGGCTTCCGGGAGCAAAACCAAGCGGCATATAAACCGCAGGAGGTCGCCTACCCCAGCATGGTAGCGGGCATCATTCCTGTCACGGGCACGGAGCCGATTGTGAACACGAGAGCGCGAGCTCAGTTACTCGAGAATCCGTTTACCGCCACCGCCGAATCGTTGGCGATCGGCGAGGATCTATATCTCAACTATTGTGAACCGTGCCACGGGAAGACCGGAGACGGAAAAGGGATCATGGGCTCTGTTCCGGCCTTAAGCAGACGGCCGACAGCGGAAAACGATGAGCTCGCCGGGTACTTGGAGGGCTATATGTCGTTCCGTCCCGATATCGATATCAATTATGTGCAAAACGCGACCGAGGGTGAGCTCTTTTACACGATTACAACCGGTGGCGAAGCGATTATGCCGAGCTTCCAAGACGCTCTCGATGTCGAAGAGCGCTGGCATCTCATTAATTACATCAAGAAGGTTCTAGGGGGTTCCAGTGAGTGATCCGAGAAAAATCAGCGCACTTCTCATCGCGCCACTTGGGGTGATAGCGGCGGTCGGTATAGCGGCTTGGCTGGTTTCGTTTGCGGCCTTCGACAAACCCGCCTGGGGGATATTCCTCGCGAATTTTCTCTTCTTTACGAGCATTACCCAAGGCATTTTGGGGCTGGCGGTCATTCTCCGTTACACCTCGGCCAAGTGGAGTGCAAACTTCTTCCGCCTGGCCACAACAGCCGCGGTCGCCTTCTTTCCTGTTGCTCTTGGTATGCTGGTGATTCTGTTTGTATTCAGGAATTCTATCTTCTATTGGGCGGCGGAGCCTGTGCACAACGCTTGGTTTAATTCATACTTTTTCATGGGCCGGAACGCGATAATTTTTCTTGCCTTTTACGCGGTAGCGAAAATGCTTCACAACTACGGGATTCAAGAGCAAGAATCGCCGCTGGGACATCGTGGCGATAAGAGCCGCCTTCTTCGACTCGGCTTCTTTTTGTTGGTGCTTTTTGTGGCGGAACAAACCATGCTGGCGTGGGACTTCGGCATGATCATCAACCGCCACTGGGCGGACTCTCAGTTCGCCCCTCTATTTGGAATCGCGTCCGTCTATGGCGGGGCAGCGGCCATCGTCTTGCTAATGGCATTTGCACGCCGTTTTCTTAAGTCGATTAACTTTAAGGATGAGCACTTCCACAACATGGGGCAGCTGCTGCTGGGATTGGGCATCTTTTGGATCTACGCTTGGTATATTCAGTTCTTTTCAATCTGGTTTGCGAACCTTCCGGAAGAATTCGAGCCGCTCTACCACCGGATATTCGGAGGTTACATG
>SDBV01002083.1_pt1 | contig 30023 bp, 13 predicted proteins | sample 2277081 | NCBI WGS metagenome assembly SDBV01 (sample SAMN10402039, study PRJNA504765) | marine sediment metagenome | isolation source: marine sediment core GS10_PC15, 223 cmbsf | place: Arctic Ocean: Southern Knipovich Ridge | collected 2010
CGCTCATTTGCATTTGATCAATGCCGGTAAGCAACATTGCTTTCATTTTATGTGCTCCATTTTTGACAAATGAGTTTATGCAATATCTTCTTCGAGATAACGCTTTAAGCTGCCAAGAAATTGTGCTGACAAGGCTCCGTCGACAACACGATGATCGCTGCAAAGTGTAACCTTCATGATCGGTTTTACACCTACCATTCCATCTATTGGGACAACCTTCTGCTTTAAGCCGCCGACTGCAAGTATCGCAGCTTCGGGCGGATTAATGATGGCAGTGAACTCATCGATGCCGAACATGCCGAGGTTGGAGACGGTAAAGGTTCCCTTGCCAAGGCCGACTAGCTTGCCGTTCTTTGCCTGGGTGATAACAGACTTAGTCTCTGCGCCAAGCTCTTTCCAGCTAAGCTTATCGGTATTCATTACCACGGGAACCACAAGGCCGGTAGGCAACGCAGTTGCAACGCCGATGTTAATGTCAGCTTCGTACCTGATGTAGTCTTCCATGAATTTGCTGTTGACCGCGGGATACTGCCTAAGAGCCATAGCACAGCCTTTAATGACGAGGTCGTTAACCGAGATCCTGTCGGGCTTTTCCTTGCCCTTGTTATACTCGCTGCGGAACTTCATCGCATTCGTCATATCGATAGACATCGTAACATTAAAGTGCGGCGTATCGCGGAAACTTCTCTGCAAGGTGATCCCGATAGCACGACGCATCTTTGTTAACTCGACATCGGTGCCCGGGGTCGGCTGACCTTCTGCAAGTGAATAACTCGCTGCTGGGGGTCTGTTCTTTGCGAATTCTGTTACATCTGTACCGATGACTCTGCCGTTGGGGCCTGTGCCGGGAACTATGTTAATATCTATGCCGAGTTCATTGGCAAGCCTTTTGGCGTTAGGGGCGGCAAACAGCCTGCCCTGTCGGCGTAAGGCCGGGGAAGATACCGAACCGGAGGAGAATTGTTCAACATCTTTCCGTGTCACCTTACCGCCGGCGCCGGTACCGCTAATGTCACCGATGTCAACGCCCTTCTTAGCGGCGACCTTAGCCGCCAGTGGTGTTGCGGTCACATTTTTAAGGCTGGTAACCTTGGTTTGCACAGGCTCAGCCTGCGGCTGTTCGGTTGCGATAGCTTCATCTCTATCCGGAATCTCTTCACCGGGGGCACCAATAAAACCAATTACCTTGCCGACAGCAACCATGTCATCGACTCGCGTAAGCTGCTGCAGCACAACTCCGTCGCCAGCGGATTCGACTTCCATTACCGCCTTATCGGTTTCTATCTCAAGGAGAACTTCGCCTTTTTTCACCTGTTCGCCTACAGCCTTTTTCCATGAAACAATCCTAACCTCTTCGGTCGTCTGGTCGGGGATCGGAATTTTTATCTCAACAGCCATACTATATTAACTCCTCAGATTTTGTCTGTAGTTATTGAATTACTTACCCAGCATTGCCAGTATCCTGGTGCACACTTTTTGAGCATCCGGCATAAACTCTGCTTCCAGCGTCGGCGCCATTGGCGGAGGACACTCATGCGATGCGATCAATTCTATCGGGGCATCCAGATAATCGAAAGCTTTTTGTTGAATCTCGAATGCGATGTGCTCTCCGTAACAACCTTTTCCAGGTGCCTGGGAGATCACAGCGGCATGGTTTGTCTTTTTGACCGAATTGATGATAGTCTCGACATCAAGCGGGACAAGGCTTCTAATATCGATAACTTCCGCAGAAACGCCCTTTTCGGCTAAAATGTCCGCTGCCTGCTGTGCGATCCTGGCCATGTAGGAGTATGCAAAGATAGTCACATCCGTTCCTTCCTGACGAATCGCTGCCTTGCCGAATGGAACAAGATAATTACCCTGGGGCACTACATCTCGGTCACCATAAAGCAACTGATGTTCAATGAATATTACAGGGTTATCGTCACGGATAGCCGTTTTCAAAAGGCCCTTAGCGTCAGCCGGTGTCGAAGGCGCCACCACTTTAAGACCCGGTATCTGTGTTGCAATGGCTTCAAGGCTCTGTGAGTGCTGGCCTGCATATCCCTTGCCGCCGCCAATTGTTGTCCTGCAAACCATCGGAACCTTAGCCTTGCCGCCAAACATATACTTATTCTTCGCCGCCTGGTTGCCAAGCTGGTCCATGCTCATAAGGATAAAGTCAATATACATAAGCTCAACGACCGGCCGCATGCCTGTCATCGCCATACCTACGGCAGAACCGCATATTGCAGCCTCTGATATAGGCGCATTAAACACACGCTTCCTGCCAAAAGTTTCAACTAAACCTAATGTTGCTGCAAACGCCCCGCCGTGCTCGGCAACGTCCTCGCCATAAAATACAACACGCTTATCGCGTATCATTTCTTCGGTCATCGCTTCGACGACAGCTTTTCTATACGGCATCCTTCCCTTGCCGTCTCGTGCATCTTTTACAAGTTCCTTATTGTAGTCTGCTGTATTAAACTCATCTGATATTTCATCAGTAGTGCTATCTGAATAGAGACCCTCAAGTATTGTCGAAGGATCGGGATAGTCACTTTTTGCGGCAGCTATGGTGATCTCTTCCATTTGCTCGTAAATATCTTTTTCAATCTGCTCAAGCTCATCTGGCTCGACGACACCGGCTTTTACCATTTCCTGCTTAAATCCGCCTATTGCATCTTCACACTTCCAGGCATCGATCTCTTCATTGTTGCGATAACGGTTTTGATCGCTAAGTGAATGACCCATATATCGGTATGTCATTGCCTCAAGCAATACGGGGCCATCGCCGTTGCGACAGGTTTCAGCCGCACGCTTTACAGCATCATGAACCGCGAGGGGATTCATACCGTTGACGACCTCTGCGTGCATTCCCACGTCGTTATAGGCCCAGCCTCGTCTTGCTATAAAATCAATGCCTGTTATCTCATCCCGGGTTCTGCCGGTCATACCGAACTGATTATTCTCGACGAAGAAAATGACCGGAACGCCCTTTTCAAACTGATCCATACATGCCATATTCAGCGATTCGCAGAATACACCGTTGTTGGATGCACCGTCACCAAAGAAGCAAAGGGTTACTCTATCTTTTTCCTGGAACATCATGCTCATTCCGGCGCCTGTCGCCATCGGCAGGCCTCCGCCAACAATAGCATTTGCACCCAGGTGACCTACATTAAAGTCGGCTATATGCATGCCGCCGCCTCGGCCCCTGCAGTAGCCTTCTTCTTTGCCCATAAACTCGGTCATTGTCCTGTAAAGATGAACCTCAAGAGCCTGCTCAAGTAAGTCTTTCTTATTGCTCTTAAAGCTTACGCCGCCGATAAAGTCCATCAGTTCCTGATCATTCATTGCACGTAAAGCATAGCTTTCCTTGGCAATACCATGTCCGTGCCCCCTGTGCGAACTTGTAATATAATCATCAGGCCTTAAAGCTGCATTAGCACCGGCTGCTGTGCCTTCCTGGCCGATAGAAAGGTGCGTTGCCCCTGAGAATTTGTAGCCTTCGAACGGCACCAGTTCGCCGTTGCGAAGCTTGATTATCACAGACTCAAAAGCTCGAATGTACTGCATCTGCTTATACAAAAACATCGCATCGTCGGCACTGATGCCCTCTTTAAGCTCATCCTGAAGTGATTTATTATATTGATAACACTCTACCTGGCCAAAAGTTAACGTCCTCTTGGTGAAATCGGGCTTGTTAGTGATATTCTTCATTGACATACAAAAACACCTCCAAAAGCAAAAAAAACTTCAAATTCCATTGATAACCTACTGGGTGAACCGGTGGCTCATGCCCAACGACAAAGTCTATTGTAAGGAATATGTAAAATATGTCAAGAATTTTACAAAATTTTGTTGATTTTTTAATTAAATAGCCTATAATTTACATAAATAATAGTAATCTGCTTTCAAAAACGCGCAAAAAGAGGCTTGAAATGCGACAAAGACAGCAAAAAATCGTAGAATATGTCAACAAAGTTGGGATCGCTTCGTTTGACGATCTTGGTAAACTGTTTGATGTTTCACCGTTTACGATCAGACGAGATGCCGATTATCTCGACAAGGCACACCTGGTACTCCGGGTCAAAGGCGGCGTGCAGAAAATGGAATCACCGATACAATTCCGCGAAGCTCAGATCGTAAACCGCATGCAGATCAATCCAAAGGAAAAGGAACTGATCGCAAATTGTGCCCTGCAGTTTATCGAACCCGGCGACTCGATCTTTCTTGACGGGTCAACAACGGTAAGCTGGCTCGCACGTGATCTTGCAAAGCTTGACCCCGAGATAACTATTGTAACTAACTCGTTGATGATCTCACTGGAACTTGCGAAGGCTCAAAACATAAGGCTGATCGGGCTGGGCGGAGTTTTCGATTCTGAGACATATTCTTATGTAGGCTTTGAGCCGGATTCGCACGCTGACTCGTTCCATATCAACAAGGCATTCTTTTCCAGCACATGCCTGGTTCCCGAAGAAGGGACTTATGAAAATGCGGCATTCAATGCCCATGCAAAACGTTTTATCGTCCAGCGATCCGACAAAGTTTTTCTCCTGGCAGATTCAAATAAGTTTGGCAAAAAAGCTCTTATACAAGTTCTTAAAACCAGCCAGATAGATGTTCTTGTAACAGATAAAACCTTAAGCGAAAAAGATGCTTCGGCATTTGAAAAAAATAATGTTCGCGTTATCATTGCCGACAATTATAAGTAACCCATTTATATTCGAGCACATAGGAGCAATAAAATGTACGATGTAGCGGTATTAGGAGCAGGCCCGGGCGGGTATGTAGCAGCACTTAGAGCGGCCATGCGAGGCGCAAAGGTTTGCATCATCGAAGAGAAATATCTCGGCGGCACATGCCTTAACGTAGGATGTATCCCGACAAAAGCGATGCTGCACGCGAGCGGTATATTCCATCAAACGCTTAACGCAAAAGAGTTCGGCATTAACGTAGCTGCCCCTAAAGTAGACGAAGCGGCATTTATGAATCGCATTGGCAAAGTGGTTAAAGGGCTCGTTGGCGGGGTGGGCTTCCTTCTCAAGAAACGCGAGGTCGAGGTCATAAGCGGAAAAGGCAAACTCACTGCAAAAGACACCATCACCGTTGAAACCAAAGACGGCGTGCAGGAAATACAAGCCAGGTCGATCATCATCGCAACCGGTTCGGTTCCCGTCCGGCCGGGCTTTTTGCCGTGGGACAGCAACAGGCTTATGACGACAGACGAGGCTACAACAGCAAATACGCTCCCTAAGAGCATTATTATATTAGGCGGCGGGGTTATCGGCTGTGAGTTCGCGACGGTTTATTCAGAGCTTGGCATCGAAACAACGCTTGTCGAAATGCTCGACAGCCTTGTTGCCAATCTCGATACAGATATTTGCAAAGCAACAGAGAAAAGCCTGAAAAAACGCAACGTAAATATTATGACCGGCACTAAGCTGGTATCGGTTAACCCGCAAAAAGACAAAGTAACAGCCAAACTCGAAGACGGCAGCGAAGTATCGGCAGAAAAGATATTAGTCGCTATCGGCAGAAAACCTAACATCGAAAATGTTGGTCTTGAGGAATTAGGCATTAAGACAGAAAATGGCATCATTATTGTTGACGATCGGTGCAAGACGAATATCGACAACATCTATGCCGTCGGTGACATAGCAGAAACAATGCAGTATGCGCACCTGGCAAGCAAGATGGGAATAGTAGCTGCGGACAACGCAACCGGCAACAATGCTTCCGATGACAGGACTGTCGTACCTACGGGCATCTATACACATCCTGAGGCTGCTTCGGTTGGACTATCAGAAATGCAGGCAAAGAAAAAATGCCCGAATGTCAAGATCAGCAAATTCCCATACACAGCAAGCGGTATCGCACAGGCTTACGGTGAAACCGATGGCATGGTAAAGCTGATGGCTGACCCGGAACTGGGTGAAATACTAGGCGCTGTTGTTATCGGTCAGCATGCTACCGACATCATTCAGGAGATCACTATCGCAATGAAAAATGAACTGACGGTAGAAGAGATCGCAAACACGATCCATCCGCATCCGACGTTTACCGAAGCTGTTGGCGAAGCGGCTGAAGGTTGGGAAGGACTGCCGCTGCACTCAATATAGTTTATTACATTAAAACAATGCCTTTCACCGTCTTCAAATGAGGTATTAAACAGATGAGGGCAATGCTATTGGGCTTTTTGTTTTAGCTCTTTATTGATCCGTACGCTACACCAGTTACGTCCGCACATCGTGCAGTAATCGCCCTCAGCGCTCTCAGGAGTACTGCTTTTCGCACACGCCTCATCATGCATCTGCCGGGCAACTTGAGTGTCTATTGCTTCATTGAGATGATTGTTCCAGTCGAGATTGGCACGCGCAACACTGATACGTTTATCACGATCCGAGGCTCCTGCAAAACCCCGGGCAATATCTGCTGCGTGAGCAGCGATCTTTGAAGCGATAACGCCTCGCCGAACATCATCGACGGTAGGCAGACCAAGATGCTCACGAGGAGTGACGTAGCAGAGAAACGATGCACCGTGATATGCCGCGGCTGTACCGCCGATCGCGGATGTAATATGGTCATATCCGGGTGCGATATCAGTTACAAGCGGACCAAGAACGTAGAACGGAGCATCGTTGCATATTTCCTGCTGGAGCTTCATATTGTACTCGATCTGGTCGTATGGAACATGGCCGGGACCTTCGACAATTACCTGGCAGCCTTTTTCCTGCGCACGTGCCGTAAGCTCACCTATGGTACGCAGCTCTGCGATCTGTGCATCATCGGTTGCATCGGCAATGCATCCCGGACGCAGGCCGTCACCAAGAGAAATGCATACGTCATATTCGATCATTATATCGCAGATGTCATCGAACAGATCGTACATCGGATTTTGCTTGTTGTGATGCAGCATCCATTTGGCAAGCAGTGCTCCGCCTTTGCTGACTATGCCGCAAACCCTGTTGCTGACAAGGGGTAGGTGTTCTTTTAGAAGACCGCAATGGATCGTGAAAAAGTCCACGCCCTGTTCGGCCTGCTTTTGAAGTACATCCAGGATCGCCCTGGTATCTATATCTTCAACGTTTTTGTCAGCTATGGTCTCATATAAAGGAACAGTGCCGAATGGAACCGGACATTGCGAAAGAAGTGTTTGGCGAATATGGTCCAGATCTCCGCCTGTACTAAGATCCATGATGGTATCGGCGCCAAGTTCGATGGCAGTTTTCATCTTTATCAATTCATCGTCCAGAGAAGAGCTAAGTGTGCTTATACCGATATTAGCATTGATCTTGACTGAAACTTTTCTACCGACAGCGGCAGGAACGAGGTTGTTTGCAAGGTGAACTTTGTTGGCTGGAATGACCAGGCGGCCGGCGGCAAGTTCGTCATTTATGACCTTAGCGGGTATATTTTCACGCTGGGCGACACATTTGACGGTATCGGTTATTTGGCCGGAACGGGCTATTTGCAGTTGAGTTGGCATTTGTGACTCCAAAAAAAAACGCTTCATTACTTATGAAGCGATAACAATATTATACAAGATTAATTGTAATCGCTTCCCTACGCAGGTAAACCGTATTTGTCGGCTATCCTGATCAGGTTCGAAGGGTATGATCTCAGACTCTTTTTTACAAGTGAGCCACCCCTGGCGAACTGCGCTAATTATAGCCTGCAAAGATCAAGAGTCAACGCTTTTTTGGAGATATTGATGTGCTGCTATGAGGTTATCTGTCAATGATAAAGGGTTAGCATTTCACAATTTAGCGCTTTACGATCTCGACGGGTATCGCGGGGCTAAAGCCCACCGAATACCGCTTTTTCTTAGACCTCTTCTTGTCCTGCTGCTTTTCAGGCATAAACTCGCGGAAAACTTCTACGATAAGATTATCCTTAAATCCAGGCTTTAGCTTCTTGTCGGTTTTGAGCGTGAACTCCAGCCCATCGGGCATCACAGTAACATCATCAATGGCGAATCCGTCGACTGGTTTCCCGGACTTCAACTGCAATTCTTTAAGGAACTTTTTATTTATTCCTATCGTAAATCGTACTTTGGCAGACGAACCTTCTTTAATCCTTATGGGTGTTTTATTTGCCAAAGTAATTTTGTTCGCTGCCCACTTTTCAGCTTTAATCGCTACAGTCAAATCCTTGGCGGTCATCAAATGTCGATACAAAAAAGCCTGCATCGTATCGTCGGCAGGTATCGCAGAGTTGACAAGCGTTTTTCCTCCGATACGAGCCTTACCTTCGAACTGCAAGGCGAACGTCCGACTCGATAGTTTGCGAGGCGCTGTGAGCGTCATCGTAATACTTCCGGCACCTGCGGGAATAATTCCGCCATCGATCTTAAACCCTGCAAGATCATTTTTTAGAACGACTTCTATTTCTCCGTTGAAACCATCTTTCCTCAAGGCGTGGACCGTTATCGGCACGGTGCCGCCCTTCCTCATAAAAAGACTCGACGGAGTTATACGAAGATCGAAATCGGGCATCGGCCTGGAAATACGAAGGCGATACCCGTAAGAACTTCCTCCATGGCTTGTAGTGTCCGAGAGGTGCAGATAATAGGTCCCGTCCTTCGGCAAATCTGCTAACAAATACGAATCTGCATGGTGAGTAACCGAACCTACCACGTCTTTATGCAAGTGGCTTGCTTTTTGCACGTAATCGTCGTTAAACAGAAGCACCTTTCCGGATGCATCCGTCAATCTCAACAAAGAATCAAGTGGAGAATTCAGTTTGCGTGCATACACCTCGGCGACGATCTTTTCGCCGGCTTTAGCGTCAAATTTAAACACATCAACATCGTCGGAAGATTCGATCCTGCCGTTTACGATCGTTGGCAAAGAAACCTTTTGAGCTTTTTTTATCGTATCGTTTGATGCAATTTCAGTGCATTCCGGCAACGTGTTGACCGCATACGGAACAAAATTTGAAAATCGGTTGTCTTTATACCAGTTGGTCTTCCTGATGGTTTTACCGCCGGGCATCGTATCTAGAGTCAGAGTTTTGCCGGGAAGATTCCAGCCTTCGATAGAAGCAACTGCCTTTGCACCCTGACGTGAGCCCAGCGGAAACATGCCGGTTATGAAAGGGCTTTGGCCTATGGAGATGCGGTAAACGAAATCCTCTCGGCCTCGATAAATAGAGTCTCGTATCTCTAACTCGTATTTTCCGTCTTTGGGTATCTGGTAGAAAAGCACCGGGTCAGGATTAAATCTATAATCATCGGTAAAAGCTACTTCGTTACCTTTTTGGTCATGCAGCGTCAGCGTCGCCTGAAACCATCCCGGCACCGCATCAGCCAGATACGGTATAAGGCTGCGAGCCTGCGCTTCTATGACAAGCTTTTGCCCCTGTTTAGCGTCAAACTGAAAACGATCGACGTCGCCTGGCATGATCTGCCCGTTAACCACAACAGGTATCTTAATAGGATTAGGCTTCGGCACAGTTGTTTTCATACGACCTTCGATATTGCGATCCTGCCCATTAGGCTCCAGTTCGGAAGTTTCGGCGAAGGTCCCAACCTGAAAAACAACGGGATTGCTCAATCCGGTTTTTGTTTCAACCCTGAGCTCATAGCTGCCGGGCACAGTATCAAGGGCAACTGTAACTTCGACCAGCAGCTGATCGGCAAGCTGGCTGTTAAGCTGCTTCATCATTCTCGGAGTGAAGAGGATGTTTTTGATATGCTCCAGTTCCCTTACGCTTTTATTCTCCAGGTCATACAACAGTGGAAGTTTTGAAATCCTTGCTACCAGCATCTTGTCGCGTTTTGTTTCTGTTTCATCTTTTTTATCTGTTTTACCTTTTTTCTTTACAGCCTTTTTTTTAATGATAGCATCGTACCCCACCCCGGAAGCCTCACTAAGTCTTTTAGCTTTAACTTCTTTAAGCCGTTTTGTGACATACGCTCGCTGTACTTTCTGCAGGTTGTTCGGTTGTCTTGCGGACTGAATAACCGAAGCGGTTACTCCTTCGCCGGAGATGTGCACTTTATTTGCACCTCTAAACTCCTGGCCGCCAACGGTGATCATAACCGTTGTTCCCTGCTTTGCACCTGCAGGGTAAAGATAACCTATATGCGGAGCTGACCAGGCAGTCGTCGAGCAAAACATTATAATAAAAACTAAATTTTTACGGCTAAACAGCAACTCTATAACTCCTCTTTATCATGCGATCTCTTTAATATACTTGCCGCCTTCTTTTGCATCTGGTGCGACGTTAACTTTCAATGCTCGCGGGTTTGGCAAAGGACTGTCAGGATCGATCCCGAGCTTTGTGTATACCTCTCTTATCATATCCTGTGGATAGATAGGCTTTTCGGCAACCTCTGTTCCGTTTTCGTTCGTCTCGCCCAGAACGACGCCACCTTTAAAACCGCCGCCTGCAATAAACGTTGAGAAGCATTTGCCGTGATGTCCCCTGCCGCCGTTCCATGGCGGATCCCACTGTACCTTTGGGCCTCTCCCGAATTCTCCGCCGCACCATACGATTGTACTATCGAGCAATCCTCGCTGCGAAAGGTCCTCCAGCAAAGTTGCCAGCGCGCTATCCAGTTCGGGTAGTTTGCGATCCATTATCTGGAAGTGCTGCTTGTGGGTATCCCATCCTTTATAGTTGATCGTGATGTAGGGTACGCCGTGTTCGACGAGCCTGCGTGCGGTAAGACATGCCTGTCCGAAACTGTTGCGTCCGTATTTTTCTCTCAGCTCATCGGTTTCCTGTGAAAGATCGAACAGCTTCCTGGCATCACCAAACATCAGATCATAAGCTTTATCTTCGCACTTATCGAGCTGTTGAAAATGCTTATTATCTTTCATTACTTTTCCAAGCGAATCAAGATCGTGCAAAAGCTGCCTTCTGCTTTGCTGCCGCTGATCGGAAATGCCTTTTGCTATTATGCCTTCTACCACAAACGGTGTTTTGTTGGGATCGCCGCCGGTAACGAAAGGCTTGCAACTGGGCCCCAGGAAACCTGCCTCTGAAAAACGCCCCTGCGCCTGTGTCATAACAATGTACGGCGGAACCAATCCTTTATACCCTTGCTTATATCCTTTGAACTGCGAAACCACCGCACCTACTGAAGGGTAGACCAATCGCCCCGGTTCATGTCCTGTCTGGACGAGGTAAGAAGCTGTTTCATGGCCGTTTACGCCGTGGGTCATGCTCCGGATGATCGAGAATTTATCCGCTTGTTTTGCGAGCAACGGAAGTTTTTCGCATATCCGCATGCCGCTAACATTGGTCGATATTGGTTTTTTGTATGGCCCGCAGTAGTCATAGCCGGCAGCGGGCTTAGGATCGAACGTCTCGAGATGGGAAGGACCACCCCACATCCATATTTGTATTACGGATTTTGCCGAAGGCCTTAGTCGTGACGGAGCAGAATACACCTGTCGCTGCAAAGGATTTAACAATGAAACTCCCGCAATACCAAGCAGTCCGCTCTTTAACAGTTGCCTTCGATCCATTAAATTTTTACTGTCCATGTTATCTTCCCGTTTATATGTCAGTTTTAATGCCGGTATAGAAATTCTTTGGTATTGATAAGTGCCCATACAAGGTCATTCGTCGCTTCGTTGATTTTCTTGTTGTCTTGATAATATTTCAATGCAATAGCATTCTCGTCCCTTGTTGGGAAGCGAGACAGTACGCTTGAATAGATCAGCTTTATAAGTTTGCTATGATTTCTTTTACTGGCTTTAATATATTTTTTGATCTTGACGCTGCTCTCTATTTTTTTCTGAATATGCGTTGAGTTGAGCATATGCAAACGCTGCGTATCGGTTGGTTTATTATTTCGTTCTGAAAATAATCCCGTGTCACGTGCCGGTCGACCGAACATCTCAAGGAACTGGCTTGTCGTGCTTCCGTCAGCTAACTCCACGGAACGATTTACCTTTGGGATGAAGCTAAACGGCTCGGGGATCGCGCTTGAATATCTCTCGCTCGATCCCGTTATCGAACACAGGGCATCGATAAGCACTTCTGCGTCCAGCCTGCGCACCGGATAATAAGCGAAAAGTGCCTCAGCCTTCGGGTTGTCAGTTTGCGATATCGAAGACTGCTGATAGGTTCGTGAGTTCAGGATCAGGCTGAAAATATGCCGCGTATCATATTTAGCTTTTACAAATTCCTTTTCAAGAAAGACAAGCAGTTTGGGATTAGATGCCGGGTTATCCGGACGAATATCATCCGGCTGATGGATTATCCCTCGGCCGAAGAGCCATGCCCAGATGCGGTTTACGCCGTTACGAGCAAACCATTGATTTTGCGATTCAGTAAGCCAGTTTGCAAATACTTTACGCGGATCTTTGTCAGGTGTAATCGTCACAGTTTTGCCATCTGGAAAAACCGCCTTTAAGGAATCGGTTGCCGCAGGGTTAAGGTAGACGATCTCTTCCTTCCACTCTGCAGTACCCTTAAAAGCAATGCGTGAGAAAAAGACTTCCATCTCGCTACGTTTGTTCGCCGGCCATTTCTCCAAACGCACCCCCATAAACGTAAGCGCCGCTACCGAAGCGATAGACGACTTATCGTGGCCTTGCATAGCTCGATAAAAATTCACCTGCGGCACACGAAAATTACTCCCGCTGGAAGTGAGCAACTCACGAGCAAATTGATCGTAGGGGATGTTCTTTACAATAGCATCGGTAACCCATCGATGATAAGCCTGCACAGCGTTGGGCCAAAGGTTAATGGGGAATTCGGCTTTTACACGAAGGAGATCACACCACTTCAAAGAATAATAACCGGCAAACCCTTTGCCGGCAAGAAGCGAGTCTATCAGCTTTGCGCGTTTATTATCATCTGTGCTTGCCAGGAACTTCCTGACCTGCTGTGGCGACGGCAATGCGCCGGTAACATCCAGATACACACGCCTGATAAAGACATGATCGGAACACCTTTCCGCAGGTTTTATACCTTCTTTGCGTAAAGTTGCCGCAACTATTCTGTCGATTTCATTTATCGCTTTGTATTCGCTGCTGGTTTGGAACACTTGCAAAGCCTGATCTTCTGCAGCTATCGCAACGGAGCCGCTAATAAAAAAAACGGCAGCCAGCGTGATCTTCACCACTGTTTTATTAGGAAAACGGAAATTATGCATTAAAACCCAACATTTTTTCTTTTACAAACACTGAAATCTCATTTATACCAACATGATAGACGAGTATACTATGTGATTTATTGCCCTTTTCACCTGAAATTCGATTATTGTGCAATATATTGTAACATATTCTTCGTCTATACAGAAAATATTTCATTGTAAAATTAATTATGTAAAATAACTGTGTAAGGGCTGCTATGTTAACAAAATCAGACTGCTTTGATATACGATCTCTTGAGAAGGGGAACTATAAAGAGTACTGGATCAATTCCATAGAAAATCACACTGAAGGAACCAGAATTGTACGCAGGCTTCTTGAATTTCTAAAAAACCACAGCGCCGAAGCGGTCTCAATGCGATTCTTCGGCAGTAATTCTGATATTAAAGAAGCTTTGAAATTTGTCGAAAACCAGAAGAACGACATTAATGTTTTACCTCTTTGCATATTACAGAATGGTTCACTCGATTGTGCACCTTTGAATATTCAGGTTCATGCCATATCCGGTCCAAACTTTAAGCAACTTTTTTTTGAGGGTGCATTAGTCGGTAGCCAGTTCGAAGACGAGCATACAAAATATTATATGTTAAATCTTTTGCCGGATGATGGACAAGTGAGCGAATACGACCAGGCAAATAATATATTTGAAAAATCTCACAAAATACTTCAGAGCCTTGGTGCAAATTTTTCGGATACGATCAGAACCTGGCTTTTTGCCAGGGATATTCTTTCATGGTACGGCGATCTTAACAAGGCAAGAAACCTGTTTTTTGAACACCACAATATTTATAACAAACTCATCCCTGCAAGCACCGGCATTGGCGTTGTTAATGCACATAATAAAGCCCTGGTCGCAAACATCCTGGCCATAGAAGCAAAGACAAGTAAAGTAACAGCAAAAACAGTGAACTCACCACTGCAAGGACGGGCAACAGAATATAAGAGTTCTTTCAGTAGAGCAGTAAAACTTGTCACGCCTGACAATGACAAACTGTATATATCCGGAACAGCAAGCATAGACAAAAAAGGTAATACAGTTTTCATTGATGATACTTCCGCACAGATCAAAATGACGATGGAAGTGGTAAAAGCAATTCTTAATGAGGCAAATATGGATTGGGAAGACGCAGTAAGTTCGCTGGCATATTTTAAGCACCGCAGAGATTTTGGCTTGTTCGATGATTATTGCCGGGGCGCTGGAATTAAATTGCCTCATGTTAAGGTTCAGGCAGATATTTGCAGGGATGATCTTCTGTTTGAATTAGAACTTGATGCGGTCGCCAAGTGTTAATGGGATGATTTTCGTAACCATCGCTCTATCGGTAATTGATCTACAGGTTGACGGAGCACAGCCTAAGACCTTTTTTGAGAAATTTTACTCTTAGTTTTTGATAAGATAAAGGTGCAATGGATTAACGCCGATAGCATAGATGTACGTGAAGAGAGAGCGGATCCATCGGCATTTATTTAATCCCGGATTTCCCAGATAAACTTTGACAAATGAGGTGAATTTTGGTAATATGCAGTTGGGTATATGCGTAATTATGTGAAATTGATGGTTGAAATAATTTGGAGATCATTGTGAAGAGAAACAGGCTGCTTTCAACCGTATTCGTACTGGCGCCGACGCTTGCTTTAGGAACATCTGCTTATGCGACTACAGTCTGGAACGGCTATGATCATCAAACAAGACGGGTATCTTAGAAATATTATTTAAAAGGGGCCATTTATGTGTATGTGTAAAAAAAACATGTTTCTAATTTCTATTGTCCTGTTGTTGGTCATGGTCGGCAGTGCGCTGGCGGATACAGACTGGACTAATAACGGCAGTGACCGCCTCTGGCGTAATGGAGCCAACTGGGACGCTGGCGTTCCCGACTTGACCGATAAGACTGGTATCAGGCAGGGTGGAGACGGACCGATCATCGATTCAAGCACCGCAGCAGTAACTAACGTAATGGTCGTTGGTGACTGGGGGCACACAGATTCTATTGATATAACCGGCGGTTCTCTTGCAGTAAACAGTTGGTTTACGCTGGGCTACGGCGGCAGCGATGACGGAACATTTGATGTCAGCGGCGGTACCACCACTGTTGGCTCTCAGCTGGATATTGGAAAAGCTGGCGCAGGTCATATAAATATGACAAGCGGTACGGTTACGGTCAATGGTACATTCGGGATCGCCACGGACAGTGGTACAGGCCATGTACAGTTGGATGGCGGTACCATTTCATGTGCTTCGTTCAGTATGGACACCGGCGCGACGATGGATATTACCGGCGGTACGTTGATCATTAATGGTGATGTAACCGGTACTATTAATACATACGAAGGTGACGGCCTGATGACTGCTTACAATGGTTCAAGTTCATGGTGGGTACTCTGTGACTATAATACTACCAATACCGGCAAGACTACAGTGGTCGCATCCGATACACCACCTCCGACGCCTCCTGCTCCGGCTTTCCCGCCGGGTGATTTCGACAATGACTATGATGTTGACATCGATGACGTGAAATTGCTTGCCGAGTATTGGGTGAGTGATGTTTTCCCGGATGATTTTGATATCAATGATGACGATAGTGTTAACGGGGTCGAATTAGCCCAACTTGCTGAGTATTGGCAGCATAAATCCAAGAATGTTCTTTTTATTATTATCGATGATCTTAATGACACGCTTGGTTGTTACGGACATCCCGTCGTGCTGACACCAAACATTGATGATCTGGCAGGCAGAGGGTTGCGTTTTGAAAATGCGTTGTGTAACTATCCGGTATGTAATCCAAGCCGTTCTTCGTTCTTGAGCGGTTTGCGGCCTGACACTACGACGATATTGGGCAATTCTGGACCAGAGAATCAGTATGCTAATGTCCTTGGTCATCGCGTTAGCCTGCCTCGGCTTTTTAGGAACAACGGTTATTATACAAAAAGTCTTGGCAAGATATTCCACACCACTAATCCGCATGACCAGGATGCTCTGGCGTGGGACGAGATAAACGATTATGGAGCGACCGCTTTAGGAGGAACCGGAGAGGAACGTAACATGACCGACGGTGCTTTAGGATGGTGCAAGTGGAGGAAAGCCGGCGGTGGCGATGAAGATCAAGGCGATGGTATTATTGCCAGAGAGGCAGTCAGTTTTCTCAATCAGACCCATGACAAGCCGTTTTTCCTTGCAGTCGGTTTTCACAAACCGCACGATCCGTTCATTGCACCAGCTCCGTATTTTGATCTGTATCCTTTGGCAAACTGTACTCCGCCGACAGTTCCTAGCGGCTGGGCAGCTGAAAGCAACAATATACCACAGTCAAGCAGAGATATTTTCCTTGCTTTTGACGACAACGACAAGAGAGAGTTCCTTAGATCATACTATGCCTGTACTACATTTGTCGATACCCAAGTCGGCAAGGTGATCCAGGCTCTGGACAACAATGGGCTGGCGGAAGATACCATCATATTTCTTCTTGGAGACCATGGTTATCACCTCGGAGAACACGAACATTGGAACAAAGTAACCGTTTTCGGAAAATGTCACGGGGCTCCTTTCATGGTGGTAGCACCTGATGCTGAAGCTGACGAAGGTTTGGTGACCAGTGAGATCATTGAGTTTGTGGATATATATCCCACATTGGCAGAAATGTGCAAATTGAAAGATGTCCCATCCGATCTTGAAGGGATTAGCTTCCAGCCGCTTCTTGACGATCCAACTCAGCCCTGGAAAGAAGCCGGGTTTATCCAGGTTAGTCGAAACGGAGGACATGCAATACAAACCGAGCGATGGCGATATACAGAATGGACAGACGGGTTTAGAGAACTATATGACCATCAAGCAGATCCTATAGAGTATAATAATCTTATTGATGACCCGCAATACGCTGACGTGATCCTCTATCTGCAAGAGCTTTTCCAAAACGGGCAGAATCGATTCAAGACTCCCGCTGTTGATCTGATCGGTGGGACCTTTGTTCACTTGATGCTGGATGAAACTACAGGTGCTGTAGCTGCAGATGACTCCGCCAATGACTTTGACGGCACGCTGATCAATATGGATGACAGCGACTGGGTCGGCGGAAACACAGGTAACGGGCTGGACTTTGACGGCGTAAATGATTACGTTACCGTCGATGGTGTATGTGCCGCGATGGCCGGCAACGATGTTACAGTATGCGCATGGGTCAAAGCTCCTGCGCTTAACCCCGCCATGCAGTTTATCATCTCGATAAACACTACAGACGGCGACAATAAATTGTTGCTGGGCACCCCGGGCAATACTGCCACGCTCAGTCTTGTTGATTCTGATCCTGTATGGCGCCATACAACAGCACCGATAATCGATAACACATGGCACCACATAGCCTATGTTATTGAAGATAGTTCTGACACAGTTACTGTTTACGTCGATGGCAGTGATGTCTTAAGCTTTACATTAACGACACCTATTTCAACAACTGATGTATTTTCGCTTGGCCAGGAGTACGATACGCCAATGACAACAGGCGATTTTTATAGCGGACTGCTCGATGATGTCAGGGTATATGATCGGGCCTTAAGTCAACCGGAAATTGCGGTGCTTGCTCAATAAACATAGTATTTATTGACAGAAATAATCAGGAGGTCATTGTGATGAGAAACAGGCTGTTTTTAACGGTGTTGTCAATTCTGTGGTTTACAACTTCGGGTATAGTTCAAGCGAGTTTGATCCAGCATCTGGATGCCAGCGTCTCGTTAAGCGTGACGACCGATGGGTCCGGTGAAGTGACTCAATGGTCCGATCAGTCAGGGGCCGGCAATAACGGCGTTGATCTGGCTAACGTCGGGGCCCCGATCTATCCCAGCACCAGCCTTGCGGCGTCGAATTTGGCGGGGGTGGACATGGGAACCGGCAAAAACGGTTTTCAGTTGTTCAGTTCTGCTGACAGTGGAAATTGGCTGGATTTTACGGGCGGTGCATCAGGAAACAGTGGGTTTTGCGTCATGATAGCGTTCAAGGCCGATGATATCCTCGGCGGCATTGTCAGAGATATATTGATCGGCAACGCCACCCCCACTCAGGGGACAGGTTTCGGTTTAAAATATGAAAGCGGAGCGGTTAAATTCTACGCCCACGGCACACAGTATACAAAATCAGGAGTTACTGTTACAGCGGCCGACACTGTTGTTTATGGATTGAATTACAATGCGTCAACGGGTGCGTTTGCATTTTGGGATTCCAAGAGCAACGCCACGATGAATGTCACGGCAACTGCCAATGCCGATTATGCCACAGGCAGCTCGGTTTATCTCGGTACCACTGCTAACCCCGATCAATACATGAGCGGAATGATCGGCGAGGTGAGGATATATGACAGCCTCTTGAATTCTACTGACTTCAGCACCGCACAAAATGATATGACTTACAAGTGGATCACCAATGTTGTTTGGGCTCCTACCGATCCCGAGCCGGACCCGGCAAGCGGCGACGATGTTTTGCCCGACAGCAATTTGACGCTGAGCTGGAATAATCAGATTCCGGCAACCCAAAGCGATTCGGTGTATGTCGATGTCTACTTTGGAACGAATTCGGATGTGACAGCCAATCCGAAAGCCCTTTCAAGTGAAAATGTAACCGGTCAAACTCGCAGTTCCGTTAATGTCAATGCATCTGCTGCGGGAAGATACTACTGGCGTATCGATACGGACTACGGCGGCGGAGAAATACTCGAAAGTGACGTCTTTATCATCGATGTATTAGGGGTTAGCGCTTTTGACAATGGTGGCGGGAATAACCTGTGGTCCACTGCCGCCAACTGGAATCCCGATGCGGTCCCGGTGAACCCTATTGGTGCTTTGATCGACGGTTACAATGTTACAGTCGATTCGGCGGTTTCTTCCCCAGCCAATATTCGTTTTCACGATGCATCGCTGACTCTAACGGTCAATGCGGATTTAGCCGCTGCTTCACTTCTGGAATGGGACGGCGATGTTGCCTGGAACCAAACCGGCGGTCTCTTCTCGATGGATGAAGGGTATATAGGTATAGGCACAGAACAGGTCAATGCAGATATTGTGCTGGATGGTTCGGGCCATTGGAATTTTTCAACAAAACTCGAATTAGGTACTTCGCTGGCTTCAAATATTTTATTGACCCTGAAAGGTTCCAGCGTCGCCATCGATTATACCGGTGCTTCCGGTTCGGATATTTTTGTGCTGGGTACGGCAGCTACGGTCGAGACGCGCCCCGATAACAGCGGAGCCAGTCCTTTGGAACTTGGAATAGCTGAGTTATCGCTGGAATCCGGTTCTCAGTGGATACTCGACGGTTCCGACTACACCGGCAGCTATACTGTCGGTCAGCGTTTCTATCTTGCCAATTACGGTTCATTTACCGGCAGCACCCTTGGTGTGCGTTTCCGCAATTTTGCTCTCCCGGCTGATCGTGATCTGCAATTGGTTAATACCGGTGATGGGTCGACAGCCGGTTCGCTCTACTATGAAGTTGTAGCTCAAACGGCGGCAATCGGGCCCAATGTCATTATCGTAAATATTGACGATGTAAGCGGCGGCAATTACTTTGGCGTTGAAGGACGTGATTGTATAACGCCGACGATAGATTCTCTCGCAGCCAACGGAATTAATTTTACCAACGCACATTGTGCGGCGACGGTTTGTGCGTCATCGCGTTATGCCCTGCTTACCGGCAGGCACGTAAGGCGTAATACAAGCGAAGCATTCCTTGCTAAGCGCCCGCCCGGTGAGATGCCGCGTACTGATAACGTAGATGTTGAATTGGAAACTGACGGGCAAAACATTGGTGCGTTGCTTCAGCAGGCCGGTTATCGTACGGCTTTTGTTGGCAAGTCGCACAACCTTGACTACAGCTTGGGAAACACGAGCAATTGGCCTTCGCTTGGTTTGATCACCTATGGACAATCGGCCAATCCAATCACCGACCCGCTGGTCAACGGAGCGATGGGGCACAACCATCGTGTTGTTTGCCAGCGTATGAGGACACGCGGCTTCGACTTTGTTGGTGGCTTTTACCATGCCAACCTAAAGGAACTGCATAACGACTATCTCAATGTTCACAACCAGGAATGGGTCACGAAGAACGTGCTTGATTTTATCGATGAAAACCATAATCAGCGTTTCTTCGTCTACATGGCGCCTACGATGATACACGGACCTCTCGCCGGCAATCTTAATCCGTCGCTTGCGGCTAATCCCGGTTTCACGAGCGCAGGATACCTGCCCAACGAGGACTACTCGTTTATGCCTTCCCGGCAGTCGATCATCGACGAAGTAAACGCCGCGGGCAAGGAGCTTACTTCGGCACGCGTTACATGGATCGATTATTCTATGCAGGCCATCATCAATAAGCTTACTGCCCATGGCGTTGTCAACGATACTCTCATCATATTCACTGCTGACCATGGCTGGAAAACGATTCTGGACGACCCTATTCGTAAGGGAAAGACATCGCTTTATGAGGCTGGTATGCGTGTTCCGCTGATAATGTATTGGCCTGGCGGTATTGCTTCGCCGGGAAGGGTCTACGATAACCTGGCTCAGCACCTTGATTTTGTTCCGACGGTACTGGAACTGACGAACGCCACGTCTCTTTCCACTCGGCCGCTGGACGGTGAAAGTCTGGTTCCGGTACTAAATGGCAGCAGCGATCCCTTACGCGATGATGTGTATTGTGAGTTGGGTTATGCACGCGGCGTGCGTACCATGGATTGGAAATATATCGCCTTGAGCTACACGCCCGGAGTCTATGCACAGATCGAAAGCGGCTACCTTTGGAAAGATGCTTCGACCGATCTCTACACGTTGACCCGACCTTACTATGTTCAAAACACCGGACTGAGCAACGAAGCGAGAACATCGCATCCGGGTTATTTCGATGACTACCAGCTCTACGATCTTATATCCGACCCGACCGAACAAAGCAATAGCTACGGCCAGTATCCGATCCATGAATTCAATCTAAAGAAACGTCTCGATGACTATGCGGAAATGTTTAGTCATCCTATTCAGCATTTGGACGCAACAGTTTCGTCAAGCGTCACAGGCAGTCCCGTTAGCCAGTGGGCGGACCGATCAGGCCATGGCAATGACGCAATTGGCGATATTGGCAGCGTCTATTATCCCGGCAGCAGTCTTTCGGCTTCCGGATTGGCGGGATTGGATTTTGGAGCGGCTCGCAACAGCCTGGAATTGTTTACCGCTGCCGAGTCAGACAGTTGGCTGGATCAATCTGCCGGTACCGATGGGTTTGCTGTGATGATTGCTTTTAAGTGTGATACTTTGCACAGCGGCTGGAGCGATCTTCTCGGTAATTCAAGTTCCACCTCCGGTTTTGGCCTGCGTTACAGTTCCGCCGGGCAGATCGCCGGCTACCTTGGCGGACAGACGTTCCAAAGTGACGGCAGCAATCTGATCAAAGCCGGCGATACGGTCGTCATTGGATTTAACTATGATGCCATGCAGGGCGAATACGAGTTTTGGGATTCGAAGAACGACGGTACGCCATACGGGGCCATTGGTTCTGTTTCTGCTGCGGACTTTTCTAAAAGCTCATCCGTAACGGTTGGATCCATGACCGACAGCAACCAATACATCAAAGGCATGGTCGGCGAGATTATCGTTTACGATAAGACGTTAAGGCCTGCCGAATTTCATGCTGAACGTAAGGCGTTGGCTGATAAATGGGCAGATCATTATCCCGAGGATATAGATGACAGCGGCGACGTAGGCCTGATCGATGTTGAGATATTTGTACAGCGATGGCTGGGCGATTCGACGGTTGGTAACTTTGATTTCAATGGTCTGGTTGATATGCGGGACTTTGTGACGATCTCTGACAAATGGCTCAGCGTTGGTGAAGCAATTGCTCACTGGGAGTTCGATGAGACCGAAGGCTCTGTCGCGTATGACACTTCGCCTAACGGCTATGACGGCACCTTGATGAGTATGGACAACAGCGACTGGGTACCCGGAAACACCGGCAACGCCCTGGACTTTGACGGCGTAAACGATTATGTCGCCACAGGCGGTGTATGTATCGCGATGGCCCGCAGGAATATTACAATATGCGCATGGATCAAAGCTGCGCTTAACCCCACCACACAGTTTATCATCTCGATAAACACTGCAACCGGTGACAACAGATTGTTGTGCGGAACTCCGGCCAATACCGCCACGCTCAGTTTGGGTGATACCGCATGGCACCATACAACGGCAACCGTAATTGATAGCACATGGCACCACATAGCCTACGTCCTTGATGATAGTGCTGATACGATTACTGTTTACGTCGACGGCAGTGATGTCTTAAGCTTTACATCGACGATATCTGTTGCCGCTACTGATGTACTCTCGTTTGGACAGGAGTATGATACAGGTATGACAACCGGCGATTTTTATGACGGCCTGCTCGATGATGTCAGGGTATATGATCGCGCGTTGAGTGAAGCGGAAATTGCGACACTTGCTCAATGATCAAGAGTAAATATTTTTAAAGAAGGTTTATTATGAACAAGAAAAATGCTATGTTATTAATTCTGTGTTTAGCAACTTCTGGTATAGCTAAGGCGGCTCTGATCCAGCATCTGGATGGTTCGGTTGCTGCGAGCGTAACAAACAATCCGGTAACCCAATGGGTCGATCAAACGAGCTACGGCAACGATGCGACCAACAACGTTGGCAGTGTCTTCTATCCAAGCACAAGCCTTTCGCCGTCGGGTCTTGCAGGGCTTAATTTTGGTACCGGCAGGAATACCCTGGAACTGTTCGACGTGACAGGACAGGATGCCTGGCTGAACCAGACTTCCGGCAGCGGATTTTGTGTACTGATCGCGTTTAAATGTGATAGCCTACATACATCATGGAACGACCTTATCGGTAACTCGTCTGCAGTCGGCTTGGGTTTTGGATTGCGATACGACCATACCGGTACGATGCAGGCCTACGTCGGAGGGGGTTCCTTTAACAAGACCACCGGAGCGGTTGCGGCGGGTGACACGATCGTATATGCATTTAACTATAACGCATCGGGTAACAGCTATGACTTTTGGGATTCCAAGAGCGAAGACTCGAAGATTGGAACGGTTACGGCGGGTAACTTTTCAACGGCACTGCCGGTAACCCTGGGCAGTACCGAGAATGCGGGCAGATACTTTAAGGGGATGGTCGGTGAGGTCAAGATCTATAATGCCGCACTTAGCAGCGGTGAGTTGATAGCTCAGCGGGAGGCGCTTGTTACGAAGTGGATTGAAATTGTTGACGACGATCCACCGACGCCAAACCCTGCGACTTGGGGTTCGCCGCCAAGCGTGGTCAATGCGTTCTCTATCGTTATGACTGCGACGACGGGCGACGACATCAGCGGGGTTGAATACCTGTTTACCGAAACAACCGGTAACCCCGGAGGGACAAGCAGCAACTGGCAAAGCAGCCCGACGTATCAAGATGACTTTCTGGATCCGCTGACAGAGTACAGCTACACTGTTACTATGCGTGACAAAGATGAGCCGGCCAATGTCGGTGATGCATCTAATCCTGTGGCAAGTGCTACTACCACCGCAGTCGTGCCGGGGCGTACCGAGGGGGTGCCGAACGTTGTGGTCATCTATGCCGACGACCTGGGGTACTCTGACATCAGCTATAATGCGCCGGCAGGGACCTTAAGGCATACGCCGAACATCGATAGTATCTGCGACAATGGTATCTATTTTTCGAACTATGTGACGCACCATGTTTGTTCTCCGAGCCGGGCCGGGCTGCTGACGGGAAAGCACTATACGCGTGTCGGCTCGGGACCCGAGGTAGGCGGTACGCTTGACAACAGCATTCCCAATATTGCCAAGGACTTTCAGGCGGCGGGTTATGAAACGGCGGCTTATGGAAAATGGCACAACAGTCACGTGCCGGATGACAATGGTAATGCGATTCATGTATCTTCCAGAGGCGAAGTGATTCCAGACAACGATATCTTCGAAGATTTTAAGAACATTGCCTGGGGCGATGGTGTCAATGCTTATGGATTCGACGACTGGGCGGGATTTCATGGGGGCGGCAGCGACTACTTTGACCGGTATGGCAGCTGGGCCGGCGAAAATGACTGGTGGATCAACGAAACATTCTCGCCGCATACAGCGGGCTACACGCAGGATCTTATCGCGCGAAACACAGCTAATTTTATTACTGCAAACGCTCATCAGCCGTTTTACATTCATGTAGCGATGGAGGCGGTACATACGCCTTATCATATTAAGCGATCCGACCTGGAAGCCATGTGCGACATCGTCGATGATGACAATCCGAGCCTGGCGTGGAGCAGCGTAAAGCTATTGACTAGCCCGACGACTTCCAATAAGATTCAGGATGTGGAGGAACTTCGGTGCAGCCCTGACGATGAGTTCGATCTCGACGTTCTGGATGGAACGCTGTCGGGCTTTGCGGACCTGGTTTATTCTACACTGGCTTATGCGCTGGACAACACCACCGGGCAAATTCTCGGTCGAATTAATGCGCATGGGCTTACGAACAACACGATCGTCGTTTTTGCCTCTGACAACGGAGGCGTAAGCCGCGGCGATAACTGGCCGTTTACCGGAAGCAAGCACACGCTTTGGGAAGGGGGAATACATGTCCCGGCGGCGATCTGGTGGCCTGGTACTTTGGATGCGAATACATCGCCTTACAGCCCGGGAAACAACAGCTACTCGTACATGACTCAGTATTTCGACTGGTACCCGACGTTGATGGCGATGACGGGTTCGACGTTAAACGGTACGGATCTTGACGGGCTTAACCTTTATCCGAGCCTGCTTTCAAGAACGGCGGCGCGGTCTGGATTTGAAAACTGTTACTTCGGTTTGGACAGCGACTGGGGCACGGTGCGAACCGAGCGCTGGAAACTGCATTTTAACCGAATTCCCGGTAACCAGAAGATCGAACTTTACGATCTGGATAATGACGTCGATGAAAGCGATAATGTTCAGGCGGCACACCCAGCGGAACGCGATGCTTTGATCGCTCTGTTCGACCAATGGTTCGATTCCGGAGCGGTGAGCTCAAACTATATGCCGCTGCATGAGGACAATATAAGCTATCCGCTGCCGAGTCCTGCGGGGGATATTCTTGAGGTCCAGGCGACACAGACGACTTCGATCAGCAATCCAAACAACGGGGTTTATGTTCGGTACGCTAAGTCGGAGACACAGGATTTCGATAACTATATTCATGCGAACGACCAATTCCAGTTCGACATCTACGTTGCGCAGGATTCCGATCATATCGACGGGATCTATTGCACGCCGGGAGGTGGTTGGAGTCCGATCTTCGATACTAACAACGGTGTCAACTCCAAGGGCGAACTGGCTACCGAGAAAACTCTTCCAAAGGGACAATGGGTGCGTCAGGTGTTTGGTATGGGTGACAGGGCAGCTCTGCCGTCAAATGTGCAATATATCGCGCTGCGAAATACGTCGGCGGGTTATTACCACTTCTACATTGACAATGTTGTAATGCGCAAAGCCGACGGGAGCATACGCGATGTGGTTTGGGATCAGGATAGCGATTTTGACGTCAACCCGCAATATCGATACAAGGGAACGGTCCACTATTCTTGGGCGGCCGTGACGGCAGTTTCTGGATTTCCTTTTAGCAATGTAACAATGACCACGGTTGATCTGAGCAGTTTGCCGGCCGATGCCATAGCTCCACCTGCGCCGGGGTCGCTTACAGCGATATCCGAGATCGGCAGTGTTAGTCTTGACTGGGCGGATGATAACGATGAAAACGGTGTGGGCAGTTACAATGTGTATCGCTCGACGACTTCAGGGGGTTACGGTGCGGCACTTGACTCAGGTTTACAAAAAAGCGAATATGTTGACAATGTCGCCGATAACGGTACGACCTATCACTATGTCGTTAAAGCTGTTGACACATCCGGCAACGAGTCGGGCAACAGTAATGAAGATTCGGCTTTGCCTCCCGATCTAACCGATGACAACAGAGTGAATATGAAAGATCTCGCCAAGGTTGGCCAAGTCTGGTTGGCAAGCTATGACCTGGATGACTTGTTAGTTATCGCTGAGAACTGGCTGGGAGGCTCTTCACTTAGTTATTGGAACTTGGATGAGACGGCTGGGCTTGTCGCAGGCGATGCATCGTCGAACTCCTATGACGGAAGGCTTATGAATATGGATGTCAGCGACTGGGTTGGCGGAAAGACAGGCAACGGGCTGGACTTTGACGGTGTAAATGATTATGTTGCCGTCGATAATGTATGTAGCTGGATGGCCGGCGGTGATGTTACAGTAAGCGCATGGGTCAAAGCTCCTGCAACTAACCCCACCATACAGTTTATGATCGGGATTAATGCTTATAACGGCAATAACAGATTGTTGCTGGGCACCCAGGCCGATAATGCCACGCTTAGTTTGCATGAGTCGGGATGGCACGATACGACGGCAACCGTAATCGATAACACATGGCACCACATCGCCTTTGTTCTTGATGATGGTGCTGACACAATTACTATTTACGTCGACGGTAGTGAAGTCTTGAGCTTTACATCAACGGTATCTATCGATTCTACCGATCTATTTTCGCTTGGACAAAAATATACAGGGCTGACGCCCAACTATTTTTATAGCGGCCTGCTCGATGATATCATGGTTTATAATTATGCGTTGAGTGAGGCGGAGATAGCGGTGCTTGCTCAATAAACATAGCTGTTACCGAATAGCCTGATTTCTTCAGGCACTAAGGTTTGATGTTATGCGAAAAAACGCAAAAAGCTGGACAATGGCGCTGATTACGGTACGACCTATGACCTAAACGACTTATCAGTCATCGCTGAGAATTGGCTGGTTTATTATAATATGATAAAAAATGATGAATAAAGCTTTGCTTGTCAAGCAGTCGCAGGACCGCTGAAAAATTGCCTAATGACAAAATCAAGTGATTTTCAATATTGATTTATCCTCAATATTCCCATACAATCAGTTCTTAATGGTCATCCTGAGGACTTGCATAAGTTCTTATAATATGATCAGGGATTTTGAACAGGAACCAACAAATGATACATATAAATAGAACGTTTTCATCAGTCTGCATCCTGACAATAGTTTTGTTTTTCTGTAATTTCTCACATTGCATTGCCATGTCAAAACCTATAGATGTCCCACCGACCGATTTCACCGGATCGGTCAGCTGCATACAATGTCATGAAAAGTTCTATAAGCTCTGGTCTACATCATTTCACGGACTTGCCATGCAGCCGTACACAAATAAATTCGGAGCCGAAGAGATCACTCCCCATGACGAATTTCTTCAGGGTAAATCCAATAGCTACCGTGCCTTCATAACCAAAAAGAAAGGCTATGTCGTCGTTCGGGGCGGTGATGAAGAAAAAAGCTATCCTATCGTAGAGGTTCTTGGCGGCAAGAATGTTTATTACTTTCTAACTCTGCTGGAAAGAGGCAGGCTTCAGGTTCTTCCGCTGGCTTATGACGTTAATAGAAAAGAGTGGTTCGACACGACAGCCAGCGCGGTGCGGCATTTCACCGGCAGCGGCAGCCGGGACGAAGCCATAGACTGGATGGATATACCTCTTACGTTCAACACTTCCTGCTTTAGCTGTCACGTTAGCCAACTTACGACAAACTACGACTTGGAAACCGACACATACCACACCGTTTGGAAAGAACCGGGGATCAATTGCGAAACATGCCACGGCCCGTCGGGCGAACACGTTCGGCAGTTCCAGAAAGCCGCTGTGGAAAACAAAAAGCCAAAAGAGCTCGGGCTGATAAGCACAAAGAATTTCGATACCGATCAGATAGAGGGCATGTGCGGCCCATGCCATGCCAAGATGCGTCCGGTCACAGCAGGCTTTAAACCCGGCGAGAAATTTTTCGATCACTATGATCTCGTAGTCATGGAAAATGACGATTTTTATCCCGACGGAAGAGATCTCGGCGAAAACTATACGTTCACCGGCTGGAGAATGAACAAGTGTGCAGAATCCGGCAAACTCGATTGTATGCATTGTCACACATCGAGCGGCCGAGACAGGTTCGCCGGCAACAAGGCAAACCAGGCCTGCCTTCCATGTCACGACGATCTTGTAAATAACGTATCTGCCCATTCGCATCACAAACCCGACAGCGAAGGCAGCAAGTGCAAAACATGTCACATGCCCAAAACGGAATTCGCCAGGATGATCCGCCACGATCATTCGTTCAGGTCGCCGACGCCGAAAACTACGATCGCTCATAAATCACCCAACGCATGCAATGTCTGCCACACAGACAAGAGCGCTGTTTGGGCGGACAAACATGTAACCGGCTGGTATGGCGATAAGTATCAGGATGAAACGGTATATTTTGCCGCCCTGATCGATGATGCCAGGAAAGGCAAATGGGATCGCCTCGATGAAATGCTAAAGTATATAACCGGCAAGGACCGCCAGGAAGTGGTTGCGACATCGCTTATTCGCATTTTGGAAAACTGCCCGGACAACAAAAAATGGGACTCGATCATAGCTGCCCTGAAAGACTCTTCACCTTTGGTTAGAGCGGCCGCTGCTGCTGTACTATCCGGCAATGGCTCGGAAAAGGCACTTAACGCTTTGCTGACGGTAACCGATGACCGGTGGCGTGTTGTAAGGAGTCAGGCAGGTTTTGCGATATCAACATTCCCGCCGCAGGTGATCAGCGAAGAGAACAAGATCAAATCCCAAAAAGCAATTGCCGAATACCTTACATCACTGCAAAACCGTCCCGATGACGCTCTGGCGCATTACAATCTCGGCAACTATTATTCCAATCAGGGTGCTCTTGAAAAAGCGATAGATTCGTTTAATACCTCGACAAAACTAAGAAGCGACCTTTTGATGTCGCACGTAAACGCTTCGATAATCCATGCAAGGCTCGGAAATACGAAAGAAGCAGAAAACTCCTTGCGAGAGGCACTTGTAATAGACCCAAATAACGCCACCGGCAATTTCAACCTGGGTTTGCTCTTGGCTGAAAAGGGCGATCTTGACGGAGCCAAGAAGTGTTTGCAACTGACACTGAAAACAGATCCCGATTTCGCCGAAGCAGCCTATAACCTTGGCATAATGCTTGCTGGGACCAACCCCTCAGAAACCATCGAACTTTGTCGAAAAGCATACCGCCTTCGTCCCGGAAACATCAGGTATGGCTATACGCTGGCGTTTTTCCTCAATCAGAATGCCCGGGCCGGCGAAGCGGAGACCATACTTGTTAAAATGGTTAACAGTTCAAACGCCACCTCCGACATCTACGCATTTCTGGCACAGATATACAGCGATCAGGGCAGAATAAAAGAAGCGTTGGATATTTACCGCAAGGCAGTAGAAAACGAAAACCTCCCGATGCAGGTTCGCTACCAGTTCGAGGCAAAGCTAAGATCGATACAAAAGGCACAACCTACACACCAATAAGTCACCTCGCCTGACGCTTATTGTCCCGAAGGGACTCGAACCCTCAACCTTCGGATCGACAGAATGTTTGAGCCACTTTTTAGGCTTTTTGTAACTCATTTTAAAACAAAGACTTACAAACACAACTCTTTTCACTTAAAACACTTATTGCAAAACTAGGTAAGAACTAGGTAAGAAGTCGGTATGACTGATAGAACATCGTTGGTGCACTTTTTGGTGCACTTGGTAGTATTTGATATCGGTCAGATTGACCGATTTGAGTATTGACTAGAATAACTATTGAATCAGTCAATAACATATTTAATAAGTTAGTCATCAATTAGACAGTTCCTTATAGCAAAGACTGTTTGCATGTCTACCAGAGATTCATGGCGACTGGGACTCTATTGCGGTCATTTAGTTGTATTGAATTCTTTTTGCACATTGAACGGCATATACCGCAACCATAACACCTCCTCTGGTCT
>SDBV01002084.1_pt1 | contig 30022 bp, 28 predicted proteins | sample 2277081 | NCBI WGS metagenome assembly SDBV01 (sample SAMN10402039, study PRJNA504765) | marine sediment metagenome | isolation source: marine sediment core GS10_PC15, 223 cmbsf | place: Arctic Ocean: Southern Knipovich Ridge | collected 2010
CAAGTACGATTAGTAACCATGGTAAAAAAGAAACCTTTCGTGCTGAGGATGGATCCCGAAGTGCTAAAAGCGATTGAGAAGTGGGCCGCTGACGAATTCAGAAGTTCAAACGGCCAAATTGAATGGATAATCCGGGAAGCATTAAGGAAATCTGGCAGGCTTTCTAAAACTAAGCCTGAGGAATAAAAAACAATTGGTTCTACCCTGAATTTAATGGAAGATCATAAATAATGTCAGAAGTCGGAAGACCGGAGACCGAAACTAAAATGAGTAAAAAGTCCAAAGCTGGTTTACGAAACATTAATAGTTGTTTTTCAGGAAGTCTCTTCTTCTGACTTCGGTCTTCCGTCTCTTACATCAAATGTTTCCATTAAAATAACAGTAGAACCAAACAATTTGAAGGTTTTTTTAGTATTTTAATGGAGGGTAAAATCCTCCATTTTAATTTCAGCAGTTTTAAACAACAAATTTGGCAAAACCACAGAGTGCATTGAATAGTGAAAAAGATATAGAAGGGCTGCGGGCATCCGGACAAATTGTAGCCAAAGTCCTTTGGGAAATGATCAATAAACTTAAACCGGGGATTACTACAGCACAATTAGATGAAATTGCAGGAAAACAATTCAAACTTCTCAACGCCAATTCTGCACCAAAATCGGAGGGTTTTCCCGGATACACTTGCATTAGTGTCAATGAAATAATAGCTCACGGAGTACCAGGGAAAAGGATACTACGTTGCGGAGATCAGGTAAATATTGATGTGTCCTCCGAACACAATGGGTATTACAGTGATGTAGCTTATACCGTAATTCTTGGTAATTATTTTCATGAATCCAGCAAGCTTCTTGATTGCGCCAAAAGAGCCACCCTTCAGGCCATAGACCTATCAGTTGCAGGTACCCCCATCAATAAAATTTCCAAGGCAATCGAAAAGGAAGCACGAGACAATGACTTTACCATTATTAAAAACCTATGTAGTCATGGAGTTGGAAAAAGTTTGCATGAACATCCTTCAAATATTATAAATTATTATGATCCTGAAGAAACTTTGATATTGGAAGAAGGGATGGTGATCGCCTGGGAGCCTTATATTTCTACCGGTGCGGTACGGGCAATAGAACGAGATGACGAATGGAACCTGACCACACATAATAAAAGCGAGGTAGCTCAATTTGAGCATACAGTTTTGGTTACGAAAGACAAACCAGAAATCTTAACGGTGTTGAAGTAATAATACACCAGTTCAATAAATTGTGGGTATCAAAATCTTTTAAAATTAATGAACGTAACTGCCCGCATTTATATCGAAGGTGCCACCTGTAGCATGATCCGCTAATCCACTTGCCAAAAAGGCAACAAATTGAGCGACATCTTTTGGTTCGGTCATGCTGTCGAGGGCCAGATCGCCCGTTGCGTAATCTTCTCCGTATTCATCAATAAATTCCTGTGCCATACCCGTGCGCACAAAACCTGGCGCAACCAAAAAAGCTTTGATTCCATCCTTGCCGTAAGCCCTGGCTATCGAACGTGTGAGACCAACCACACCTGCTTTTGAAGCCGCATATGCCAGATAGTCTTTCGTATCGCCTCTGAATGCGGCTCTCGATGAAATATTTATGATAATCCCTCCTCCAATAGTTTTAAAATGTTGGATTGCCTTCTTGCTTAACAGTCCAACAGCATTCAAATTTATATCCATGGTTTGCAGCCAATCATCAATCCACGCAACATCATCTTTCTCAGGTTCAGATCTAATCGCTACACCTGCATTATTTACTAGAATATCTATTCTTTTAAAATCCTTTAGCACTTTATTGAAAAATGCACTTACTTCCAGTGCATTTGAAAAATCGCATTGATATAAGTGTGCTTTTGGCCCGAGCTTAGATTTTACCTGGTTCGCAAGATTGGTATTTTGATTGTACTGCAAGGCTACCTTGGCTCCACAGTCAACCAACAATTCAGCAATTGACTTGCCAATTCCCCTACTGGATCCAGTTACAATTACATTTTTGTTTTTTAGATTGATTTGCATGTTTGATTGATGAGCAATTATCGATACATTAAATTACAACTATATTTTCCATTTTCGACCTTTTATTTAAATTGCTTTTCGCTAATTATTATCATCAATTTTCACAATTATGAATTGGCAGAACAATTTTTTTTTCTAAGTAAATGATATTCAGTTTGTTTAAAATTGAGTAATTTTCATCTATACAATCAACTACGAAAAATTATAACATGCAAAAACTTGGAATTTTGGTAATCAGAGGATCTGGCAAGACTGGATTTGAGCGTCAAAAAAGATTTATTAAGAAAGTAAATAAGCGACTCACAAAAAACGGCATTAATACTAATCAAGTTGTTTATGAATTTATTGATTGGTATGAGCCAATGCAAAGTCAACAAGAATTACTTATTGAACGGATGTTTGAAAATAAGGGGCTCAAATTAAGATCCAAGGTGCTGAGAAGATTGCTTATTACCAACATCGCAGACCTAATAAATTTTGGAGGAAAGCCCAATTTTCCAAATCAGATTTATGAGCATACACAATCCTTGGTGTATAATTCAATAAGCAATTTGCAAAAGCAACTCACCGAAAATGCGCCGATGATCATCCTGGCATCTTCGATGGGTACTGAAATCATAAACAATTATATCTGGGACAGGCAGCGCTCGGAGCAAAATGATCCTAAGGGAACAACTGCTTTTGAAAGGTTTGAAACCCTGGTTGGGTTATTTACTTTTGGAAATAATATTCCTATTTTTTCACCATCCACTAAAATTGAAGATTTACGACCTATCCAATTCCCTGCTCAAAACATACTTCCGGAACTTAAAAATATTGCGATTTGGGAAAACTATTTTGACAAAAATGATCCTCTGGGCTACCCAATCAAGTTTATTAATAAATATTATGATGATGCTAATGTAAAAGATATTCAGATTGCAGTTGGTAATCTATTGAGCTTTTGGAACCTCCTATCCCATTTTGGCTATTGGACTTCGAGAAAATTACAAAAACGGATAAGTGACTTCATGATGAAAGTAATGGAAGAAACTAGTTGATGATAAAATGGCATTTCCAGGTTTAATAGAATTCATATTTCGTTACGAAGAAAAAAATCTGATCGTTAATTTCATCTTTCCATATTTCCGAGCGAATCAGACCATCATCAAAATACGTAAATTCAACTTCCTTTTCACCAGATATACGATTGCCATGTTGATCATATTCGTAGCTAATATTGACTACAAAATCTTCTTCCTCCTTATCAAAAACCAGCTTATTTTTTAGAAGTCCGGATTCATTATACTCGTATTTGAAGTGAACGCTGTTTCGAGCTATGCCGCTATCACTCACTTTTTCTTCAATCAATTGGTTGTCCGGATTATAGGTAAATTCAGTAACCCGTATATTAACCATATCAGAACCATATGTTAATGTCTTTTTAATCAATTTATTCTGATCATCATATTCGTAATCGATTGTGAAATTTTTATTGAATACTTTGGTATTTGGTGATGAACTAAGTTCTAATCTAAGCAACCCGGAATCATATTCAAATACTACTTTCTGACTTGGCTCAGCTGATGGCGAAAGTTCATCTGTACTGAAAGTATATATCTCTTTCTTCACCAATTCACCATCCCGATTATAGGCGTACCTTATTATTTCATTAAGCGGAGTATCGCCAAAGGAATCTATGTATTGCTGGTCTCTTTTTCCTAAATTTAGAATCGTTTGAACTATAGATTCTTCAATGAGTTTATCTTTTTCATTGTATAGAAATGCAGTAGAATTATCATAAGATACGGCTTCCCAAATAGACAACATATATTTGTTAATGACTTTTCCTTGGCGATCAAATTCTTTTTTGAACACCAATTTTCGCTCTGCAAGCGTAGTATCTTTAGTGTAATAGTAGAATGAAGAAATAGATCTCACGCCTAGCTCATGCAGCTTGCTGTCGCTATTTTGTGTAGGTTCAATTTGTGCAAACAGATTGAAATCTGCCCAAAATATGAACACTACCAAGATTAATTTTTTCATTGTCAATTCACGATTTGTCATTAAAAACTTCTCTATGTTAAATATGGAAAACGCTGCAAAATTATTATATTTTCCCAAAATGCCGAATTGTGAGATTTAAACCAATTGTATAATGAAAAACTCTGTGACTATTTGGCAAATAATCCTTAAGGTTGGGAGATAATTATAATATATATCAGGATTAATCAGGAAGCAGGATAGACGGGTTAATTTCTAGCTTATAAAATGGATGCCCATTTAATTAATTTGGTATTGTATCTGTACATAAAACAATAAAGCCTGTAAGTGATTCACCTACAGGCTTCTAGTCGATTTTGGAAGCTCCCCCTCTTGGACTCGAACCAAGGACCTATTGATTAACAGTCAACCGCTCTAACCAACTGAGCTAAGGAGGAATTTTTTGTCCGTCTCAAAATCGGAATGCAATATTAGTGTGTTGTTTTTAATTATGCAATAAACTTTATTAAATTTTTATTTTTCTTGCGTTGAAAAATTGAATATTTTCTTTCCTGTCTTGGTAAAAAAGAATATTAAAGCTTAATTTCGAACTTGTTTTTAACGAGTCTAATATTTTAGGAAAGAACATGTCAAATAAGGGAAAAGTAGCACAGGTAATCGGACCGGTTGTTGATGTCAGTTTTGAAGAAATTGGAGAAATTCCAAGTATTTATGATGCGCTGGAAGTTACCAGACCTGATGGTCAGGTAGTTATTTTGGAATGCCAGCAACATCTTGGAGAGGATCGCGTGAGAACGGTAGCCATGGACAGCACGGAAGGCCTGATGAGAGGAATGGAAGTTATTGCTACAGGATCACCCATCACAATGCCTATTGGTGAAAATATAAAGGGCCGGTTATTTAATGTTGTTGGAGAAGCTATTGATGGTATCTCTCAACCTATAGCATCCGGCAGATTACCAATCCACAGACATGCTCCCAAGTATGAAGAATTATCCACTAGCTCAGAAATTTTATTCACAGGGATCAAAGTTATAGACCTTCTGGAGCCCTATGTAAAGGGCGGTAAAATTGGTCTTTTTGGTGGCGCCGGTGTTGGTAAAACGGTTCTTATAATGGAATTGATAAACAATATCGCCAAAGCTTATGAAGGATTATCGGTGTTTGCAGGTGTAGGCGAAAGAACCAGAGAGGGTAACGACCTTCTTCGTGAAATGCTCGAATCCGGTGTGATCAAATATGGAGACGCGTTCATGAAATCAATGGAAGAAGGAAATTGGGATCTTTCTAAAATTGATAAAGCAGAACTCTCAAAATCTCAAGCTACGCTGGTATTTGGCCAAATGAACGAGCCTCCCGGAGCACGGGCAAGGGTGGCGCTTTCCGGACTTACCGTTGCTGAATATTTCAGGGATGGTGACGGAACGGGAAAAGGAAACGATATCCTTTTATTTATTGACAATATATTCAGATTTACACAGGCAGGTTCTGAAGTTTCTGCGCTGCTGGGAAGAATGCCATCTGCGGTAGGTTATCAACCAACTCTTGCCACTGAAATGGGCGAGATGCAAGAGCGTATTACCTCCACAAAAAGAGGTTCGATCACCTCAGTGCAAGCCGTATATGTACCTGCCGATGACCTTACTGACCCGGCTCCTGCAACAACATTTTCACATCTTGACGCGACAACTGTTCTTTCGAGGAAAATATCAGAGCTTGGTATATATCCTGCTGTTGATCCTTTGGATTCTACTTCCAGAATTTTAAATCCGGATATAATTGGAGATGAGCATTACGATACTGCGCAACGTGTCAAAGAAATTTTACAACGTTATACTGAACTTCAGGACATTATTGCAATACTTGGAATGGAAGAATTATCTGATGAAGATAAGCAGGTGGTACACAGAGCAAGAAGAGTACAAAGATTCTTGTCGCAACCATTCCATGTGGCAGAAGCATTTACAGGATTGCAGGGGGTTTTGGTAGATATTAAGGATACCATCAAAGGATTTAACCAGATCATCGATGGAGAATTTGATCATTTACCTGAAGCTGCATTCAACCTTGTAGGAACTGTAGAAGATGCTGTTGTGAAAGGTGAAAAATTAATAGCTGAAGCTAAAAGTTAATTAAAGTGCTAAAACATGCAACTAGAAATCATAACTCCCGACAAAACCATTTTTCAAGGAGAGGTAGATTCAGCTACTTTTCCGGGAAGTAAAGGTTCTTTTCAAGTATTAAAAAACCACGCTGCTTTAATAAGCTCCCTTGCAAAAGGTAAGGTTATTTATAAAATCAATGAAACTGAAAAAGAAATCGTAGTAAACGGTGGTGTCGTGGAGGTATTAAATAATAATATAATTTTGCTGGCCGAAGAAATTATTGAAGAATAGATTTATCAAAATATACATATATGAGAGCTGCCCGGAAATGAGCAGCTTTTTTTTAAACAATTCAGCTCAGCACTTCTTTCAGTACCTGAATTGATTTAAACTCTCTGACATTATCATAGTGAAAACGATAGTAATCAATGATAAGCATTAGAATTTCATTTCTGCTTGATTTCCCTAATTTTTGATGGTGTTGGTAACTTGATTGAATAAAAAATTCCACTTTATCAGAAAATCGCTTATCATATATTTTAGGATGTCCAACATCTTTGAGCATGCTGCGGGCAGATTCCGGTTTGATGCCTAAATACCTGCTTAAAAGCATCATAAATTGAAGATGGAAATTTTCATAATTTTCAAGCAGTCCGTCAAAAATTATGATTGATTCACGAATAAATTGAAATAACTGTTCATTCTCTCCTTCTTCATAGAGTGTCAGATTAAGCAATTCAGTCAGAAACAATCCAATTGCGGTCTTCTTTATATTGTATGGGATGGTTTGAGAATGGTAATGGCATTTTATTTCACTAATACGATGCATCTCTTTTCTTTTGTTGTGATACACCACCAGGTCCAAAATGGTTAACGGTTGAAACAAAGCAATTTTGGTCTTAGCAGTTTTGCTGCGCACACTGTTCACGATATAAGATTGCATACCAAATGCCTCGGTAAAAATCCTGGCAATGATGGAGGATTCCTTAAATTTTATATATGAAAGTGCAATTCCTTTCGTTTTGTGTAGCATACAATCAACAACAAAAAATCTAAACTTTAACTCTTTTTAGCCTCCATGCCAAAATTGTAACATTTTCGACACCTTGCTTCGTAAATATCTTTTTCTCCAAGTACTACTTGTTTATCCAAATCATCCAGCCTGAAGGTATAACTTGCAATAGATCCACAATTCATACAAATGGCGTGAGTTTTGGTGACAAATTCTGCCACCGCCATCAAATTATTCATAGGCTCAAAAGGCCTGGCAAGATAATCCATATCGAGGCCGGCGACAATCACCCTTTTTCCTTTGTTGGCCAACTTCACCGAAACATCCACAATTTCATGATCGAAAAATTGAGCCTCATCAATACCAAGCAAATCACAATCAGCAGCCAATAACAAAATATCATGGGCAAATTGGACCGGTGTCGATCGTATTTCCTTCTTATCGTGCGACACAACATTTGAATGGTGATATCTTGTATCAATAACAGGCTTGAAAATCTCAACTTTCAATTTAGCTATTTTTGCCCGGTTAAGCCTTCGAATGAGCTCTTCAGTCTTTCCTGAAAACATAGAACCGCAAACAACTTCGATCCATCCGGTCTCAGGTTTATAATTCTTATGTTTGCTTTCAAAATTGGGCTCTATAAACATATACAATCCATTACTATAGTGTTAAAATTAGAAATATTCATAAACTAAATTGGAATTGAGTAATATAATTTAGGTGGTTCTACTGTTATTTTAATGAAACTCGTTAAGAAATTAATTATTCAATGAAAAAGCCCATTTCCATATATTGAATATATAGTTCCTGATTTTACTTTGTGTTCTCCGTGCCTGCCGGCAAAGGCAGGTAAATATCTGTGTTCTCTGTGCTTAGCTTACCTGAATTTATTAACCACTATGGGCACAATGAAGACACAAAGGACACGATGAAATACAAACGAAATAAAATGCATTACTTATTCCATTAAATTCGTGGTAGAACCATTTAGGTAAATATTTTTCGTTGAATGAGATATTAATTTTGTATTTGGCTGTATTTTTACGCCACGAATTGAACAGGTCCCTATGGAAAGTAATATAAATCATCAAGTATTAAATTCATATAGCAAATCATTTGCGCAACTTTTGATAAATCGCTATTTCACAAATAAAAATGGCATAATGGGAGAAGAAATTCCTGGCTTTAGTGAGATCAAACAAATCAATTATTTCATTCTCAAGATATTATTCGAAAAGTGGAAATCAGAATTCAATATCCTGAAAAGCCCATATTTTGATTTTACAAAGCCCGAAGTACAAAAAGCAGTACACACATTTATGAATGTGCTTTCAAAAAACATATTGGTGAGTAAGGAGGAATTTCAACCTATTCTTGAAGATGCCACCTACAAAACCATTTTGTTGATATTTTCTCCTTACGAGTATTATTTACAAGAAATTAACAAACCAACCTTTCAACAGATTTCGATCAACGACCTGAAAGCAATTCAGAAATATGTTAAAATAAATGATCATTTGCTTAAGGCATTTATTGAACGCTTCAATTCAGACGGAATTCAGGCAGTATTTAATGATGATGCTGTACGAATATTTGATGAAGTATGTGAAACTATAAAAGAAACCCCGGAAGATTTTGATATTTATCACCGGCAATTATCTAAGGTAATGCCGCTTGATATTAATGAAGTTTATTCTCGTCCTGATGATATTGCCGAGGAATATGAGGAAGATCAGGAAGCGGATCAAAAATCTGAAACAGGCAATATTAACGAAAAGTATAATATTAAAAAGCAGACCTTACTAGACACATTGGGAGCTGAAAAAAAAGAAGCTATCATAGATATCCATGAAAAAAAACCACTTGACGAGATCAAAAAGATTATTACAATAAATCAGCGTTTTATGTTTGAAAATGATCTTTTCAATGGTGATAAAGATGAGTTCGAAATGGTTGTCACTTACCTGGATAATTGCAAAAGCAACCAAGAGGCCATGGATTTTATAAATGAAAATTATACGCAAAAGAAAAACTGGGATATAAAAAAAGAAGTAGTCATTGAATTTTTCAATGTGATCAATAAGCGTTTTCCCCAGTAAACATTTACCTTATCAATACCTGCATCCTATGCGCATCAATTTTCAGAAGAATAAAAATTAAAATTGTAAAACCCCAAAGGGAAGATCCTCCATAAGAAAAAAGCGGTAAAGGAATCCCGATAACCGGAAATAGGCCAATTGTCATCCCGATATTTATCAGGAAATGTATGAAAATGATGGATGCAACGGAATACCCATAGACGCGAGCAAAAGTTTCTTTTTGCCTTTCAGCAATATGGGCAATTCTTATCATTAAAAATACAAATAGAAAAATAACAACAGTAGTGCCAATCCAACCTTGTTCTTCTCCTAGTGTGCAGAAAATAAAATCGGTACTTTGTTCCGGAACAAAATCAAATTTGGTTTGGGTACCCTCCAAATATCCTTTCCCCATCAATCCACCTGAGCCAATGGCAATCTTTGATTGAGTTACATTCCATCCGTAGCCCAAGGGATCAGCCTCGGGATTGATCAGGGCCTTAATTCGATTTTGCTGGTGAGGCTTCAGAATGTCAGTCACAAAATAATCCACACTCCATACTACACCAATTACGATCATCATGCCAATGACAACTGTCAAAATTCTTTTCCAATGCTTTTTGCCAATAAGTATGATCAAAACTCCAACTACGACAATTCCAATAATTAAGGTAGTTTGATCAAATATTAATGTAAGCACAAAGAGTGCGATAGCAATTAGTCCGATTACTATAATAAATGGGTTGAGTCCTTCTCGATAAAATACAATGACAAAAGCGCCAAAAACCAACGCTGTTCCAGTATCTCCCTGAACAATAATTAATATCGGAGGAATGGCAATAATACATATTGAGATGAATAAATCATTAAAATTTGATAACTTGAAATTGACTTTACCCATGTATTTGGCAAGCGCCAAAGCTGTAGCAAATTTAGCAAACTCAGAAGGTTGCACTCTGAATCCTCCGATAGAAAACCAGCTGGTAGATCCAGCTACTTTGGTGCCGGCAAAGAGCACAAAAATCAATAGGAAAACTACAATCCCATAAATAATATAAGCAAATGAGTCATAGAATCGGAAGTCAACGGTCATGATCACGATGATGATGAGTACGCTTGAGGCAATCCAAATAAACTGTTTCCCGGAATTTAAGGATAAGTTAAAAATACTCATTTCTGCCTCTTCATCATAAACTGCTGCATAGATATTGAGCCAACCCAATATGACAAGGATAAAATAGATGACTATTACCAGCCAATCAACTTTGCTTACTATGAATCTTTCCTGTCTCAATAGATGAAATGTCCTTGTTTAACGTAATTCTCTACATAAGTTTTTTTAATCTCACCAGTCAGATATTTCTCCATCATCAGACCGGCAATAGATGCTGCTGCTCTCGCGCCTTGACCTGCATTCTGTACGTACACCGAAATTGCAATTTTCGGATCATCCTTTGGAGCAAAGGCGATAAAAACAGAATGATCTTCACCATGTGGATTCTGTGAAGTTCCCGTTTTACCGCAGACAGTAATCCCCGGAATTTTAGCTCTTAAACCTGTTCCTCCATTCACAACTGATTCCAGGGCATCGATCACGATTGGGAAATGGACTGAATCAATCCCCACGTGATGCTTTTCAAGATACTTTTCTTTTGGTAAGCCATTTTCCCCAATCTCTTTAATGATATGCGGAATATAAAAATACCCCCTATTTGCAATGGCCGCAAAATAATTTGCCATTTGTAAGGGGCTTATCAAAATCTCACCCTGACCAATGCTGATGGAATTAATAGTTGACCATTTCCAGCTGTTTTCACCATAAATTCTGTTGTACAAGTTGGGTGATGGAATTTGACCTCCTTTTTCATTGGGAATATCGATACCAAGCGGTTTTCCAAGTCCAAATTTATAGAGGTATTCATTCCATTTTTCAAGTCCCATCCTGGAATCGATAAATGTATTGTCGGATAAACCACGATTGATGATTTTTTTAAAAACGATGTAAAAATAATTGTTAGATGATTTTTTAATTGCTTTGGCCACATCGTAATACCCGGGAGGCGCATGATCGCCTACCAATGCACCGCTACAAAAAATTTGTTCACTCGGAGTAATTACACCCTCCTGAAGAGCAATCAAAGCTTGTAACGGTTTAAACGTAGAACCTGGAGGATAAACAGACATAATCGCCCTGTTAAAAAGCGGTTTCAGGGAATCCATAGTTAGCATCGAAAAATTTTTACTAAAAAGCCTGCCACTCAGATATCCCGGGCTATATGAAGGGCTGGAAATGATACTAAGTACCTCCCCTGATTTAGGTTCAATGGCTACAACTCCTCCGGTAAGACCTTCCATCAACCACTCTCCATATTTTTGGAGTTCAAGATCTATTGTAGCAGTTAGGTTAGCACCTGGTACAGAAAGCGTATCTCTGAGGCCATCGTTAAATGCTCCTTTCACTACGCCCCGTACATTTACCATTTTGTATTTGATGCCATTGCGTCCCTTTAGCTCTTTTTCGTATTCGAGTTCTACTCCACTAATCCCTATGTAATCCCCTTGCTTATAATTATTTGTGGTATCATTTTCCAACATACGTTTGCTTATCTCACCAACATATCCTAAAGCATTGGCAAGGCTATTATGTTTATATCCGCGCAATGAACGGACTTGTGGATAAAAGCCGGGATAATCTACCAGAAAATCCTCAAATTTGGCGAAATCCTCTATTGAAAGCATTTTAATGAAAACTGAAGGCTGATAAATATCATAATCAGTAGCTTCTTCTATTTTCAATATGAACTGTTCTTTCGTTATATTCAAAAGCTTACAAAACATGGAAGTATCCTTAACATGTACTTCCTTTGGAATTATCATCAGATCAAATACAGGATCGTTATGGACGAGTAGTTGGCTATTGCGATCATAAATAATACCCCGATAAGAATATTCACGAATTTTTCTTAGTATGTTATCTTCGGCAGCGGAACCATAGGTATCATCCAAAAACTGGATTTGAAATAATTTGATACAATAAATAAGTCCGACAAGTATAATGACAAACTGAATGATATGTTTTCTATTATTTTCCACAATCAGATTGCTTTTTTATAAAACAAATGCTGAGTCAAGACAATAACAAAAAAAGTAAACAGGGCGCTAAATAAAACTTTTAAGAAGGTGAAAAAGAACAAATTAAATCCTCCTGCCTCTAGAAAAAACAAAATAAGGTGATGAATAAAAATCAAGGGCAATGAATAGGTGAAAAACCATCCAAAATCCATAGTTTTCAGGCTTGGTATTACTATTTCTTCATAACCTCCTCTTGGTGTGATAATTTTTAGCCAATAGGGCCTTAGAAAACCAATAAATACACTTGCAGCTGCATTGATACCCAGACTATCATAAAATATATCTACACTAAATCCGACCACAAAAGCAACTAACATAAGCAACAAAGAACCTATCTCAACAGGAAGCATTAAAATAAACGCCACATACAGAAAACAGAATGCTGTATCAAAAAGGACAAAGTTTTTTAATAACAATACCTGAAAAAGTACATAAAGGATAAAGGATAATCTTACCGATATGTAGTTTCGGCTACTCATTTTTTTGCTGTATTGCAGTTTCCAAATCGATTCGTTCTTCTTTAAATGGATTTTTAATCACATAAACATAGGCGAGATTTGAAAAATCATTTGAAAGATTAACGTCTATCTCGTAAAAAGATGAACTTGTTGTCAATGAATAATCATCAATGAAACCTACCAGGATATTTTTCGGAAATATAGAATTATATCCTGATGTCACCACTGAATCACCTTTTTCCAAGCCAATATGCCTTGGGACAAATAACAATTTTGTCTTAAGAATATCACTGCCATCCCAATTGATACTACAAAATGTATTGTTCCTTTTTAGGAAGGAAGAAACAAATACATCGGTATTCAAAAGTGAAGAAACAGTAGCAAAATTCTCTGACACCGACATTATTTTTCCCACAATACCCAAGGAGCTGATGACCCCCATTCCAGGCTCCACACCATTTGCGCGGCCTTTATTTAAGGTGATAAAGTTGTGCATTAGGCTGGTTGAATTATTAATTACTTTAGCAGCGAGATATTCATACTTATAATCAATATTACTCAATTCCAGTGAATCCTCCGTTGTATTTACAATTATCGGAACCTGACTTTGGGATAACAATTCTCTCAATTGTGCATTGTCATTGGCCAATTGTTCATTAATATCGGGAAGGCTGAAATATTGCGAAATATTATTTCTTGTCTTATAAATATTACCAATTACAATATTGCTAGTATGAAAATAGGATGCACTATGATATGGATTGTTACGCACCAACAGCCATATACATACTATCTCAATGAAAAGAAGCAATAGAAATGCCCGGTAGCTATGTAATAATTGTAATAATCGATACATGCGATGCTTATGTCATCAACACAGGCTTCAACTGATTTAAATTTTTGAGAGCGAATCCGGTTCCTCTAACCACTACTCTCAATGGATCTTCAGCAATATGCAAAGGCAATTTTGTTTTTAATGCCAATCTTTTATCAAGACCTCTAAGCAGGGCTCCACCTCCTGTCAAATGTATGCCATTATCATAAATATCCGCACTCAATTCCGGAGGCGAAATCTCGAGCGCCTTCAAAACCGACTCTTCAACTTTTGAAACCGATTTGTCAATGGCAAAAGCGATTTCGGAATAGGATATTTTGATAACTTTAGGAATACCAGTCATAAGGTCTCTGCCTCTAACTTCATAATCGTCAGGCCCGTCATCCAACTCAGTCAGCGCTGAACCAACCTGAATTTTAATTTTTTCTGCCGTTCGCTCGCCAATGAGTAAGTTATGCTGGCGCCTCATATAATCAAGAATATCTTTATTGAAGGTATCCCCGGCAATGCGGATTGATTGATTGCATACAATTCCTGACAATGCGATGATGGCAATTTCTGTTGTTCCACCTCCAATATCCACGATCATTGATCCAACAGGCCGGTCTATATCAATTCCAATACCCAATGCCGCAGCAATAGGTTCGTGGATCATATACACTTCTTTGGCTCCGGCATGTTCTGCTGAATCGCGAACCGCCCTTTTTTCAACTTCTGTAATTCCAGAAGGAATGCAAATTATCATTCTGTGGGAAGTAGGCAACCATCTTTTTCCATTTTCGATCATTTTGATCATACCACGAATCATATGTTCTGCAGCATGAAAATCAGCAATCACACCATCTTTCAAAGGCCGGATGGTCTTTATGTTTTCATGGGTTTTTTCATGCATCAGCATGGCTTCCCTTCCGATGGCCAACACCTTGTTTGTATTCTTATCTATCGCAATGATTGAAGGTTCATCGACTACAATCTTGTCCTTGTTCATAATCAGCGTATTCGCTGTTCCAAGATCTATTGCAATATCACTAGTAAAAAAATCAAATAATCCCATAAGTATATTTTAAAGTAAACGGGGCCGGAAGTTAGCAATCTGAAATATATATATAATTGTAATAATCACATATAACTTACCTATAAATTATTAATGCTTAAAATGTCTCGTACCCGTAAATACCATGGCCATTTCGTTTTTATTACAATACTCAATTGAATCCTTATCTCGTATAGATCCGCCAGGCTGAATAACTGCTTTTATACCAACTCCATCAGCAATTTCTACACAATCTGGAAATGGGAAAAAGGCATCAGACGCCATTACGGCGCCTTTCAAAGACAGCCCAAATGTTCCCGTCTTTTTTATCGCCTGCATCAATGCATCAACCCGTGAAGTCTGGCCTACCCCACTGGCTATCAATTGTCCGTTATTTGCCAAAATAATGGTATTTGATTTTGTGTGCTTACAAATTTTACTCGCAAACACTAGTGCATCATTTTCATCATTCGTTGTTGATCGTGAAGTTACCAACTCAAGATCCGTCAAAGCATCTGTTTTCAGATCTCTATCCTGCTCAATGATTCCATTCAGGATACTTTTGAATTGTTTTGTTGTAATAAGATCTGCTTTTTTCTTTAGCAGAATTCTATTTTTCTTTTTCCTCAGAATCTCCAAGGCCTCATCCGTATAGTCTGGTGCAGTAAGAATCTCAAAAAACAATTTGTGCATTTCTTCGGCGGCATCAGCATCAACTACTTTATTTGTTATCAACACTCCGCCAAACGCGGAAACTGTATCGGCCTCAAATGATTTAAGATAGGCTTCTTTCACCGATGATCCGGTGGCACAACCGCATGCGTTGGTGTGTTTCAGAATGGCAAAAGCTGTTTCATCCCCAAATTCCTCGATCAAACAAACTGCTGCATCTACATCTACCAGGTTATTGTATGACAATTCCTTTCCGTGAATTTGCTCAAACAGTTCATCAAGATCACCATAAAAAACACCTTGCTGATGTGGATTTTCTCCATATCTTAAAGTCTTGCTTTGTCGCGTGCTGTTTTTAAAACTGCCTGCTTCCTCATCTGCATTCAAATACTTGAAAATTGCGGTATCGTAATGTGAAGAAATATCAAATGCCTTTGCGGCAAATAATTTTCGCTGATCAGAATTAGTTTCACAGTTTTGACCCTGGAGCAATTCTTCAACATCTTTGTATTGCTCCATGGATGAAACCACTAGTACGTCTTTGAAATTTTTGGCCGCAGCCCTAATCAGGGAAATTCCGCCGATATCAATCTTTTCTATAATATCTTGCTCACTAGCTCCAGAAGCTACCGTAGCCTCAAAAGGATATAAATCTACAATCACCAAATCAATTGATGGAATATTATATTCCTTCATTTGACCAATATCGCCATCATGATCCCTTCGGGACAAAATCCCTCCAAAAACTTTTGGATGAAGTGTTTTTACCCTGCCACCAAGAATGGATGGATAGCTCGTTAATTCCTCGACAGGGGTAACAGGAATCCCAGCTTCTTCAATAAATTTTTGAGTGCCTCCGGTGGAGAAAAGCTGGACTCCATTTTCATGGAGAAGTTTTATAATTGGCTCAAGATTATCTTTATGATATACAGATATTAATGCTGAATTGATCTTCTTTAGGGACATTGAATTATTTTATTTCTTTAAAGGACGCAAATCTACTTTTTTAATATATATTTTTCAATCAAAATCAAAATAGCTTATTGATATTCAGTGACTTTCTGAACATAAATGAAGATAACTATTTCAATAATGATTTATTCCAGAATTACTTGCTCGATTATTTTTGGATAATGCGCATATTCTAGTTTATGAATTTTGTTGGCAACATCGTCGGCTGTATCAGAAGGATCTACCTTGCATTTGGCCTGAAATATAATGTTGCCTTCATCGTAGGCAGGATTTACCCAATGAATAGTAATGCCGGATTCCTTATCTTTATTTTTGACGACCGCTTCGTGAACATGGCTTCCATACATCCCCTTTCCTCCATATTTTGGCAGCAACGCCGGATGGATATTTACCATTTTATTGTCAAAATTTTTTATCAATCGTTCAGGTATCAGCCACATAAATCCAGCTAACACAATAAAGTCAATGCTACTCAAAACCTCATCCACAATTTTTTCTTTGTAAAACATTTCACGGGTAAAAACAAATTGAGGTATCTGATGATTTTTTGCCCTTTGCAAAACATATGCATCTGGATTGTTTGAGAGGATCAATGAGATTTCAATATGTTCATGATTTTGAAAATATTTAATGATCTCTTCAGCATTGGTGCCACTGCCAGAGGCAAAAATAGCAATTTTACTTTTCACAGAATTTGTGTTTTAATATTAAAAGAATGCCATACTGGAAATTCCTGCCAGCATCAATAATTTGCAAAATGTACTTAAGCGATGAAAACGCTTTTGCGAATCTGCTACATAAAGTAAATAAATTAAATAAACGATCGGAACGATTAGTATAATAAAAAAAATATTTAATGTTTGATTCCCGAGCTGGATCGATAGATAAAAAAGAATAAAAACAAAAACCAGTATTAGTCCATACAGGAAATACTTCGTTTTTCTTAATCCCCATACTATTGGTAAGGTCTTACTTCCAAACCTCATATCACCCCTTAGATCCTCCATATCTTTGATTATTTCACGAATCAAATTGATTGAAAAGGCAAATACTGCATAATTCATTAGCAGCGAAACATTTTTTTGATAGTAGATCGCAAGCACTAAAATTGATGAGGCGGTAAGAATCGAAATTACCAGGTTTCCGATAAATGGCAATCTTTTCAGCTGATTGGAATAAAGCCAAAGTAAAAATCCTGCAAAAAAGTTGATGATCCCAATATACAGATTCAGATAAAATCCGATGCCAATACCCATTACATTTAGCAATCCATGTGATGCGAGTACGATCCGGCGTTTGATGAGTTTCCCAACTACCACTCGCTCCGGTTTATTGATATAATCTATTTTAATGTCATAATAATCATTGATAATGTAGCCGGCCGCTGCAATCATGATGGTAGAGGCAGAGAGTAAAAATAGCTTAAGATCGTATATTGATTCTGCCCAGGTATCCGGATATGCAACTAGAAACACAGCAGTAAAATATTGTGTGAATCCAATAATAAACAAATTGGGAAACCTGGTGAGTTTTAGAAAACCGGTGAATGAAAAGCTTTTTTTCTTAGATCGGTTCGAATTCATTTGCAATAATATATGTCACTACAAAACTAGCATTTTCTTTTGTTCAAGCTTGATCGTGGCAAAACTATCCATTCAAAATTTTTTCTGTGATAAGCCGATACAGCTCCTGGTTTTCACTTCCCTCCAAAAAGGCCATATGCTTGTCGAGAATTTTTAGGTCTCCACGTGCGGCAGGTCCGGTTTGGGCATTTTTCGGGCCAATGTCAAGACTTTTGTTTATGGTTTCTGCGATAAGCGGTCTTAGCAATTCAAATTTAAAACCTTGATTCGTCAGAATTTTTTCTGCGCTTGCAAATATATGATTCGTAAAATTGCAGGCAAAAACTGCTGCAATATGAATAGCTATGCGATTTTTTGAGCTAACCTTTAATACCTTTTTGCTAATGGATTTCGCAAGCTTATTAAGCGCTTTGGACGTGAAACTATTTTCCGATTCTATAAGTATTGGGATATCTTCAAATGTTATCCTTTTACTTTTCGTGAAGGTTTGTAATGGATAAAACACGCCAAAATTTTTGCTCGCTGCATACCCAAGCATGCTTATCGATTGACTACCGGATGTATGAATGAGAATTGCATGATCAGGCAAGACAATTTCCTGTGCTACCTCTTCAATGGCATCATCGGAAATACAGAGTATAAAAATCTCGGATTGAGAGTTTGAAAAATCAAGGTCTATATTCAGCTCTGCATGGTATAAGCGATTCTGTAGATTCTTTGCATTCTGCAAATTTCTACTGTACACTTCCGTAATTCGATGACCGGCATTTTCCAGCTCAGGCGCCAAATGCCATGCGACATTTCCCGATCCAATGATTGAGATATTATAATAGTCTGCCATAAAAATCAATCACAGTATATCTTTGCATATTCTTTCTCATCTGTAAATACCTGCTTACGCAAAATTTTTCCCTTCGCATTATAATATATGATTACATAAAAATCTGCCTCAATAATATATTTCTCGGCGAAATAAACAGGATTTTCTACGGTCCCGATATTGATAATGTCGTTAAAGGACGCCCCTACTACCACGCCAGATTTATTGCTCAATATCCCACTTTGGCTATTTTTTATAACCATAAGAATTTTCTCATCTTCATCATCGCGCAATACGGTATACTCGCTTATGCCTTCATATATATACTTATCATTTTTTATATCGTAAAGATTCCATTGATCCTCTTCTTTTACCAGGGCTACCGAGTCATTCCAATCCAGAATTTCATCAAATCTATATCCGGTCACATCTTCATTTTGCATATTTACCAAACCTAAAGCAGCGCCTTTGATGCCAATGAAATAATTACTTCCAAAAGGTTTCAGGGCTTTCTCATATTTTGCACTCAGAAATACATTTTTTTTATAATTATAAATCCCAAATTTTCCGTTGATGAGAGTGCTCACATAATCATTATCATTATTGCCAATTGCATTGTACTTGATTTTCAAAGCAAGTTTTCCACTGCGGTGAAAAAGTCCCTTTTTTCCGGATTTTTCTATCAGGAGATATTCTTTACCAAGCGCTTCAATGGAAGCATATTTGCCATCAATGATCTTTCGACCATAAATATTGAATACTTTATAAATTCCTTTATTTGTTTTGGTAAGCAGATATTGTGAATACTTCCCCTCATCATCATCAATCAGTGTAGAAGATCGAAGCAAGCGAGTTTCTGTAGAATAGGAAATATCCAATATATCGTTTTCAAAAATCGCAAATGTGGTATCTCCCTTTAATATGATCCCTATTTGTTCACTCAAAAATCGAACGGAATCATAGGTGAAATCTGTTGGAAATTTCGATTCGAAATTATAAATCCCCCATTTATTTCCAATTTTCAACGCAGCGCTCGTTTTATTTAAATCCACCTTGTCAAACTCCAGATCGGATAGGGGATAAAAAATCTGGTCATAGATTTTGAACTTATTTTTCTTCTTCACCATCCATCCATCATAAAGCTCATAAAAACTCTGACGACCCAATTTAATTTTCTCTTTAAGATCCAAATCCATTACCGTTTCCATGTCCTCTTTAAACAGCAATAATTGAGAAGCATAAATAAGTTCATAATCATCGTAGATAAAATCAAGTCCTGGAGTTTTCAGGTCAGCTGCTTTGCTCAGGTTTTCCACATTCTGAACTGCATACAGACCATTTTTCTCAACGAGAACAAACCTTCCCTCTGAGAAGATATCGTCAAATTTCGCAGGAAGAATTTCCCTGTTAGAAAAACTTTTCAAACCCCATTTTCCATTAAACTTATATTTTATAAACGCATTGGCCACCAAACCAACATCTTCGTAATTAAAGTCGATCAAAGGAAAACCGGATTTGTGGTAAACCCCAAAATATCCATCCTTCTTTATCTTTAGCGCTCCACAACCCAAATCTTCAACAGAATCATATTGCCCTACAAATATTTCACCTCCAATTCGTGACACAATCATTTTTTCATCCTCCAATTCCACCTCCAAAAAATCTCCTTGAATCCTCCCGCAATAATATTCTTCCTTGATTTTGGTATAGGTGAAATCAATGAGCCTTTCTCCGTTCAATTTCGAAAAGCCATATTTATCCATCTCAAAAATCGGTATCAAATAACCAATTTCGGACTGGGCAATACTCAACAATGAATCCTGCTCTTCCAAAATGTTGAACTTATTGGTAAATCCCTGTGCCGAAGAATACTCTTTATACACATGATACATTAGGTTCTGTGCTAAGCGCCTCATTTTACTTTTGGGAAATTGCTCGATGAAGGTCATATAGCTGTCCAGGTCATTGTCGGCGGTAGAAATATTAAAAATATTTTTTTCTGCATCATCCCTGAAGGGTGTGTTTGCATTATTCCTTAAAAACCGCACATAACTTTCGAGCCGTTTATCCTTAGTTTTAGCGATATAAAGCAACTTTTCATATTTGGTTTTTGCAGCTTCGACCTGAACAGCATCGGAATAGTTGATAATAAAAAACTGCAACGCTTCGTAGGTATTTTGATTAAGCGCATCATTGTAGGCAATTTCATTTCTGAATGCAATCGCATCCTCTGATTGAAGCGATCCTGCAAACTTTTTCAAAAAGAAATTATAGTCATCAATGGAGTGTTTTTCCTTTGCTCTTAGAAATGCCTGTAATTCAACATTCCGTTTTTGCTTTGATAGAGATGAATCGTTAATCCCTAACTTAACCAGGTTTTCGATGACTTTTTCATCGTGCCGCGCATAATTATCAATTGCTTTATTAATAAAATAGTAGGCAGTATCGATACTATAATCAGGATATTTTGGTGTGAGGAAAAGTAAAGAATATACATATTTGGCTCCGGCATTAATGCTATCTTTTTCCAAGGATTTCTGCAGTAATTCCTCCAACTTTACGTAATCACCTTTTTCCAACAGTTTAAATGCCTTTTTGCTTTCGGCCTGTACCGATGAGGGCGCCAAAACGAAAAACAACAACACTAATGATGTAAAAAAATATATTATAAATTTCATTTTAAACTCCAGCCGCTTCACGTCTTTATAAAAAATTAGTCATGCACAAAATTAACAAAAAAGTGCGGCTAGTAAGTTGTCTTTCCTGATGTTTCGAATGTTGAGGGTGAAAATTAAGTACTGATGGGTTAAAAACAAGAAAATCGCTGAATGAGATTTTAATTTTACAGTGTCCGAAAATACGTTTTATTTTTTTCGTCCAATACAGTAATAATAGGATTTGAAAAAGAACTCCATTTTTTTTACTTCTTTCATTTCCGCTTTCATCATTTCAATTAATTCCAGACTATTTTGATGACCTTCGTGTGTTCCTCCAAATTTTTTAGATAGAAATATGGTGAGCGGGTTTAAACGAGCATGCCAACCCGATGCAAGTTGCATATCGCCAATAATTATTTCACCCTGATCCTTCACCTGAGCAAGCAGATTATAGTATGCTTTTTTATATTCCGGTATAATTGACAATCCCAAAGTACAGACGCCAACATCGGCCTTTTCGTTTGGTTTATCATCATATTTGGTAATATCAGCTTCCACCAACCCGACATTTTCCCATTTGTTCGTTCTGATTTTTTCCTTTGCTCTTTCTAACATTTCAGTAGAAAAATCAACGCCGATAATCGATCCTTCTTTTCCAATCTTCTCAAGGATATAAGGGAAATCTAAACCTGTTCCGCAGCAAAACACCAAAACCAGATCTCCCTTTTTCAAGGAGGAATCGTTAAATGCCTTCTTTTTCCATCCTGCAAAAAAAGGTGGCATAGAAAAATCATATTTTGCCGCCACTTTGCCGGCATATATTTGCTTTATTTTTTTTGATTCAAGACTCATTATAATATCGTTTCAAAAATTTTTATGAAATAATTCAGTAAAAAAATTGTATTGCTATTACTGATTGATAATCCTGTCCATATATTATCAGCCATATGAAATTTCTAAGCAATATTTGGATTTCAGTTAAAAAGTCCTAATTGGATTTCTCGTTTCGGATAAAATATACCAATAATTACAAATGGATTTGTTGCCCTTCGCCTATGCCATTCTTTTGTCGTTCCTAAAAACAGATGAATATCCTTATTTTTAATAAAGTTATCTTCATATTGTTCCCTTACTTTTTGTAAGGCAATACTTTTATTTTCTTTAGCTTTTCGTAAACAATTCCAATATAAGGCGCCAATTTCCCAATCTTCTATCATCAACTTACTTTCCTTTCCGGTGTCATCTGTAAAACGATAATAAAACTTATAAGGAAGTTTTGGTATTATTTTTTCAATTGGTTTGACAGTTGCAAACAAATCACCTTGTTTTCTTATTTCAATCCATTCATCTTTCCATTCTGGTGTATCTTCTTCTATATCCAGGCCTAAAATTTTTGCAGGCTTAAAAGCTGCCAATGATACATTTTTTGGCTCTTTTGAATCATTAATTAATTTGGCTTTGTTAGTGTACACATTTTTGAGACACAATTCTTTTCTAAGTGTCCAGTTGGTCTCTGTTCCTATCCTTTTTCCAGTTCTTAAGTCCTTAAAGTCATAATTTACTGGAGAATAACTTTCAGGTCTGAAGTCATCAATTCTTCTCTGTAAATCTAGTTCAACCCAACTATATTTGACTTGATTAACTTTCCCGCCCTTTTTTAAGTCAACCAGAAAACTAAGTGGTACCGGATAAATACGAATCCAACTTCCATCTTCTAAAACTCCAGCCGTACAAACAAGTTCATCGTGGCTTCTGGAAGGTAGTGGATAGGTAGTTACTGTGATTAGAACCTTTTTTCGTGGCATTATAAATTTTTATGTGGAACATCCCAATTTGGAAAATTGGTCAGGGCTTTGAGCACTCTTCCTCTATGGCACATACTAACCTCCTTTTCAAAACAGGTAATTGCCACCCGATTGTATTCTTTTACCAAATCGAACAGATATTGGAGAGATGTAGCATTTTCTTTTAACGTGGTATTTTCATATTCCTTAAACAACTTATTGTAGTCGGACATTGAGTTTAACACCTGTCGCTTGTCCGATTCAATTCCTAATTCCGGAACATGTATAAATTTTATTCCTATGCTTTCACATGCATTTTTTAATTGTGATTTCGAAAATCCGTACTTCATGCTTTGTGAGTTTTTTCGTACATCACACAAAAGCCTCACATCATTAATAATTAGTTTATTCAAATAATTCTCTAAACTTATTCCTTCGTATCCTATGGTAAAAAATTCCTGCGCTATAATATTTCTTTGCTGGTTATAAATATTTTTCCTTTCATCCCTAGAAAGGATTTCTTCTACTATCTGGCTTTTTGAGGCATAGTAAGGATATTGTAAATAGGTATATTTAATTAATTCCTTCTGGGAAAAGCCTTTTATTTCTCCTTTTACAGATTTAATAGCAGATTGATCCTCCTTTTTAAGTTCACCGTAAAAATTGGTAGTGCTTTCAGTCAGCATCCAATTTGATGATTTATTAGTACTTGTAGACTTTACAAGATTGTATTTACCAAGAGTTAATAGGTCTTGATTTGCATGAAACGAAAAGCAACCAAATTTATAAGGAACAAAATCAAATGACTTTTTTTCTTGTTTTCTCGTCACTAAAAATAATATTTTTTGAAAATCTGTGTGGTTCAATGTACCACCAAACTCCTCAAGAATACCCAACATCAATTTTCTTCGATAATACATATGGTAAAGGTACAAAAAAGGTTTTCTTTTTAAACATTTGAATATTAACCTTCTATAGGAAATACATGCTATAAAGATAAATTGACACTATTATTTTGTGAATTTATCCCGAGGTGTATCCAACTTTGGTGGGCCGATACTGATCCTGTACAAAACAGTATGAAATGACTCTATCTCACTTTTAAAATCGCCAAATCCGACTATTTTATTTCACCTTCAAGAACACGATTTTTCACATGTTTATCCAACCATTGATCCTGCTCCCACAACACATGAAGGATACTTTCTTTTGCCCGGTAGCCATGACTTTCCTTTGGCAACATGACCAATCTGACCGTTGCCCCTAATCCTTTCAGTGCGTTGAAATACCGGGTGCTCTGCATCGGATAGGTACCTGAGTTGTTATCTGCTTCCCCGTGAATCAATAGCAGTGGGGTTTTCATTTTATCTGCATGCATGAATGGAGACATGGTATAATACACCTCGGGCGCTTCCCAATAAGAACGTTCTTCACTTTGGAATCCAAAAGGAGTTAAGGTTCTGTTGTATGCACCACTTCGGGCGATACCAGCAGCAAAAAGATCAGAATGGGAAAGCAGGTTGGCAACCATAAAGGCGCCATAGCTATGACCGCCAACAGCAACTCGTGTTTCTGTCAATGTAGCCAAGTTCATCTACAGCATCAATGGCAGCTTTAGCATTGGCTACTAATTGCTTCCGGAAGGAATCATTTGGCTCTACCTCCCCCTCTCCAATAATAGGAAATGCAGCTCCATCAAGAATCACAAATCCTTTCGCTGCCCAATAAATCGGTGATCCATAATATGGATAAGTAAAGGCATTTGGGTTTTCTGCGAGGCAGTAGAATGGTCTTTAAATTCCCCGGGATAGGCCCAAAGAATCATAGGCATCTTTTCTTTTTTCCCTTTATCATATCCTACCGGGAGATATAATGTTCCGGAAAGCTCCAATCCATCATCACGTTTGTAGGTGATTACTTCTTTATGGATATTTTGAAGACTTTTAAATGGGTTTTCAAAAAACGTCAACTGGTCCAGCTTGTTTTTCTTAAGTTCTCTGATATAATAATTTGGATATTTATTCTTCGATTCAATCCTCACCAATAATTGATTTTTCTCAACATCATAACTTCTCAGGTTTTCCAGCTTATTTGTATATTCTGATTGGTAAATCCTGTCCTTTTTTTGAGTTTTTAAATTGATCTTATCAATAAAAGGAAATTGCCCTTTTTCTGAGAATCCTGCACCCTTCAAAAAAGCATTGTTTCCATTTAATGACAATACCATACTTCCCAAATCATTCTTTTTAAGTACGAAAGTTCCCGGATTGTTGTAGTTGTCCTGATAGTTGCGATCAAAAATAATTTTAGCAGCTTGAGATGCGTCAGATGGGTTAAATATCTATGTCTTGGTTGCGGGTGTTCCACCAATAATCACCTGCGATAGCGACTTTGTCGTTGCCCCATTCAACACCACCGAAACGATTGACGGTTTTTAAGATACTTTTAGGCGCTCCATTAAAAGGCGCTTCCAGTAAGAAAACTTCATCCCTGTATTCCACTTTATTTTCAGGGTCACCGCCATCAAGTGCTTCGGCATAAACAAGTGTTGCAGGCTTATCGTTTCGCCAGCTTATATTTCTTCGACCTTGTCTGGCCGCCATAAATCCTTTCGGCAGATTTTCGATCAGTGGTACTTCCACTATAGTCTCCACCATTTGAGCGTCCTTGGTATAAACAATTAATTTTGAAGGAAAACGATAATAGGGAACTAAATAAGAAAATGGTCTTTCAACTGTGTTTACCAATACATAATTGCCATCAGGCGAAAAATTAATGTCTCCATACATAGCGCTTCCAAGCCATTTTTCTTTCTTTCCATCCAATGATATTTTATAAATTTCAGATAGCGCCAACTGCTCAAAGTTGTGCTCATCATTCGGGTTTTTAAACAAATCCTGGTACGTTCTATTTTGTGCCTTTTTACCTTCGCTAATCGATACGGTAGGCCCTGCTGGAACAGCTTTTTCTGCATCAATTAAGTTTTGTCTTTTTCCGGAAATCATTTTCACCAATAAAGCGCTTCCGTCTTCAAACCAATTAAATACGTCTCTCATATTTGCATTTACCCTGGCTTCGGTAAGTTTTAAAACGGAAGCATCAGCAACATCAAGCACCCAGACTTCAACTCCATTGGCGATGGTATGTGTCATGGCCATTTTTTTCTGATCCTGAGAATAATTAAAGTTCGCAAGCCGGGGATTTTCAGGAAGCCCCCTCACTTGAATAATTTTTGAATCCTTGTCATTAAGGTTCTTAATTTTAAGGTTATTAAAATAGGTAACTCTACTCCCAATATTGGTTTTGGGGTCTATTCGTAATCCCCCCAGCCTGAGTTCTTCCTGTGATAGTTCCGCCATTGTTTTGTAAGCGTCGCGATAGGCAAAGACCATAAATTCCCGTTTATCATCCACAAAAACTGACGGGGCCAACGGAACATCAACAAGATCCAATATTTCTTTTGAGGGTTTTTGATAAGTCAAATTCTCTTGGGCAAAAGAATTTATTGCAAATAGCAACAGGAATAAAGCAATGAATCGCATCATGATCAGTGTGTTTAGTTAGGAGTTAAAAAATATAAGCTTAGTTTGAAAGACTACCTTACATTATAGGATTAAAGCTACTATTTTTCATCGATATCTATATCATCAAGAAATGATATTCATTCAGATTGAATGATTTATAATTTTTTTTAAAATCTCATTTTCATGAATATAAATTATCAGATTGTTTTTTGTCAAATCTTTTCCAAACTTGGACTTTAATACAAAACCATTAAAATTATGACAAGACTACTCGTTTTTATTGGCATCACACTATCTTTTGTCGCTTGCCAAAGCAATCAGAAAAAAACTGAATCCACTTCCGAAAAAGAAGCTGTGGCAACTACAACTGGGGATCTGCTTAGTTCCGAAGAAAAAAATGCCGGTTGGCAACTACTGTTTGATGGAAAAACCAAAAACGGCTGGCATGTTTACAATGCTAAAAGTGCAGGCACAGCATGGGAAGTCAAAGATGGCGTACTGCACTTAAATCCTAAAGAAATTATGGTGACGCCTGTTCCCGGAGCAGGCGATCTGACTCAGGCAGTTGGCGGAGGCGATCTGGCCACCGATCAGGAATATGATAATTTTCACCTCAAGCTGGAATGGAAAGTGGGCTCGCCAAGCAATAGTGGGGTCATGATGTTTGTGCAAGAAGTCCCCGAGCATGACTATCCCTGGCAAACCGGACCCGAAGTTCAAATTATGGAACAACGGGAATGTAGCGATGAGAAAAATTGTGTTGGTGATCTATACAGTTTGGTTGCAGGGCCAAGGGATCTTGAGATTTCTAAAGATTGGAACCAACTGGAAATTATTTCGAACAATAATTCCCTGGAGGTAAAGATGAATGGAAGATCATTATACACCACCACCATGTGGGACGAGCAATGGAAAACAACAATTGCAAACACAAAATTTACCTATTGGCCTGATTTCGGAACCTATAAAAAAGGCAAAATTGTGCTTCAGGATCATGGACATGCGGTTTGGTATCGAAATATAAAAATTAAGCAGTTATAAGATAATTTTTAAAAAAAATTTTCAGGAATAAATTATCGTTGAAATGAGATTTTTTATACTTTTTACTTTATTGATTATGGCAGGCACCAACCAATCTATCCACGCTCAGGATCAGCAAAAGAAATTCAAACTTGCCCTGGTACAGATGACAGTTGTTGGAGGGGACAGAAAAGCAAATTTGGATCACGCCAGAGAAATGATCGATGAAGCTGCTGAAAAAAATGCGGATGTGATTTTGCTTCCGGAAGCTATGGATCTTGGATGGACTGATCCTTCTGCACTGACCGAAGCTCAGCCGATCCCGGAAGGGCAAACGAGTCAGATATTAATAAGTTTGGCGAAAAAACATGGTGTATTCATATGTTCCGGCCTCATAGAAAAAGATGGGGATAAAGTGTATAATTCAGCAATTATCATTGATCCCTCCGGGGAGATCATTCTTACGCATCGAAAAATTAATGAATTGGATATCGGTCATCCATATTATGCGCTTGGTGATAAGTTGAATGTGTGCCAGACTCCATTTGGTACTTTTGGACTTTTAATTTGTGCCGATGCAAATACCAACAACCAGGCGCTTACCAGATCTTTGGCATACATGGGCGCCGATGTTATTTTATCGCCGAGTAGCTGGGCTGTTCCCGCTGACCATGATAATATAAAAGATCCATATGGAAGTTTGTGGGAAAATGCCTATATGCCTGTAGCTAAAGATTTTGCAATTTGGATCGCCAGCACAAGCAATGTTGGTAAAATGACTGCCGGTCCATGGAAAAACTGGAATGGAATCGGTTGTTCTCTGGTCATTGATCCCTTAGGTGAAATCGCCATGAAAGGCCCATACGGAGCAGAGGCAGATACCATTTTATATGTGGATATCAGCCCTGTTCCACGTCCGGCCCAGGGAACGGATTGGCATGAGTATTGGGAAAACAAGTAGGCAGTAATTTTTGAAAAAATTGCTAGTTGGTTTCCCTGATATAAATTGAGGATGCCAGATCCAGTTTATTATGCTCAATAGATAGTTTGAAAATCACTATTTCAGCTTCACATTTTTGGCCTTTATAATTGGCTCTTTTCCATCGGATTTTATTCCACAAGTGCCAAATCCCAACATGCTATAAATCGGGCAACACCTCCGCATCGAAGTGAACAACAGTATGACCCCTCCGAAAATCAGGTAATCATTCCATGCGCCTTCAGCGATTTTTAAATAATATAAAACCACTAAAATCAATGCCAAGGATAATCTGATTATCCGATCTATTTTACCAACATTATGAACCATATCTAAATTTTTTTTCAAAGGTAAATAGAACATGTGATAATGGTTGGTGACCAAACTCACCATTGGAAAAATTTCATGTCGATTTTTCTGTGAAATGATAAAGGATTTTCCGAACTTATGTAGGTAAATTTTAAACAAATGAAATTCGTGTTCACCATTATATGCATCGTTTTTCTGAGCAACCATCAGGATGAATATGCAGGCTTGAGAAATCAGATGGTTGAAACCCAAATCAAGGCTCATGGAGTGAAGGATAAAAATGTGCTGGAAGCCATGAAAAAAGTTCCTCGCCATTTATTTGTTCCATCACAATACCAATCTGCTGCTTATAAGGACAGGCCATTACCAATTGGCCAAAACCAAACAATTTCTCAACCTTATATCGTAGCTTATATGACGGAAGCAATCGGACCGGAAGCTGACGATGTAGTTTTGGAAATTGGTACCGGTAGCGGATACCAGGCTGCGGTTTTGGCAGAAATTGTCGAAAAAGTGTATACGCTGGAAATTATTCCTGAACTGGGAATTATGGCAAAAGAACGTTTAGCTATTTTAGGGTATAAAAATATCGAGGCCAAAGTATCGGATGGATATTATGGATGGGGTGAATTTGCTCCATTTGATGCGATCATTGTTACCGCCGCTGCAGCAAAAATTCCCGAACCGCTCATCGAACAATTGAAGGAAGGCGGTAAAATGATAATTCCCGTGGGAGATGCCTATGAAGTTCAACATTTGGTATTGGTTACAAAGAAAAACGGTGAAGCAAAAATCAAAAATTTATTTCCTGTTCGCTTTGTTCCGTTTACCAGGGACTAAATTAGTTTAGCGTTTACGAGCATAGAATACAGAAACTCTCTTGCGGATATTAATTTTCGGTCTTCTGACTATTGACTATTGACTATTGACTATTGACTATTGACTATTGACTATTGACTATTGACTATTGACTATTGACTATTGACTATTGACTATTGACTATTGACTATTGACTATTGACTATTGAC
>SDBV01002085.1_pt1 | contig 30021 bp, 26 predicted proteins | sample 2277081 | NCBI WGS metagenome assembly SDBV01 (sample SAMN10402039, study PRJNA504765) | marine sediment metagenome | isolation source: marine sediment core GS10_PC15, 223 cmbsf | place: Arctic Ocean: Southern Knipovich Ridge | collected 2010
GTTCTTCCTGAAACGCCGCGTCAACGACTCAATAACAACCGGACAATCATTCTCGGCACATTCAAATTCGCTCATTTTCAGTTTCTCCCATCAGGATTCTTTCAAAGTTTTGCCGCGTTGTTTCACCATCGAAATCACATCGTCCAAAGCAAAATCCAACTGTTCCGCCTCCGCCAACAGCGCGTCCACGCGTTCGAGCAGAATGCGCCGACGCTCTTTTTTCGCAAGCGGGGAACCCAGGTCAGAAACATAAGTGCCCGCACCACGGCGCTTGGTCAGAATACCGGAGACTTCCAGCTCGCGATATGCACGCGCTACCGTGTTGGGGTTTATGAGAAGCTGCTCGGCAAGCACACGGATAGGGGGTAATTCATCGCCCGAATTGAAATGACCCGACGCAACCAGATACTTGATCTGATTTACTATCTGAAGGTAAATCGGTACACCGTCATGTGCGGAAATATGAATCAACATGTGCTGTCTCACAAAAACTTCACCGGCCATTATTGACCGATTGTATTAAGAGTTTAATACAATTTGTCGAGTTTGTCAAGCCCCTGAACCTGAATCTCTCCTACCCTTCCCGTCTCTTACAATGTGGCACGCTCTAAATTCTTATTTAGGGCGTGTCTTGAGTCCCCAAGAGAGGCTGCCGCGCGAGCGAAGACACGCCCTAAATAAGAATTTAGAGCGTGCCACACTGCAATAGCCCCTCTCGTTCCCATGCTCCTGCGTGGGGATGCATATTCCGACGCTCCAGCGTCGGGAAGATGCACAAGCAACCACAGGTAGAAGCAGTCAAGCTTTGGTCTCGTGAGACTGGGTAGAAAGTGGATTAAACGTAGCGTGTCGGAAGTGGTCTTGACGCTGGAGCGTCAAAGTATGCATTCCCACGCTGGAGCATGGGAACGAGAAAAAAGCTTGGACCGACACGGACGGTATCGAGAGCCCGAAACAATCCCGATCAATCGTTGATACTCAAACCACAACCTGATATTGTTTCCTTTGGGCTTTTAACCGTGAGGAAATAATATTATGGGCGCTCAGGACAAGGGTCTTTTTTTTCAGAATACTATTGCCATCATTTGGGATTTCGATATGACCCTTTCGCCGCATTATATGCAGGAGCCTTTGTTCGATGAATATGGCATAGACGCCAAGCAATTCTGGGCGGATGTGAAAGCGATGCCGAAATATTACGCGCAAGCGGGTGTCACGGTCACGCCGGACATTTGCTATCTGAACCTTTTGCTGTCGTACGCTGCCGATGGCCGGCTGCCAGGACTGACGAACACAAAACTTCGCGAGCTGGGTTCGCGGATAGAATTTTTTTCTGGCATGCCCGAGTTCTTCGACAGGATCGAAAATATTCTCGAGACACGCAATTTTGCAGAAGGCGACCTGCACCTTGAGCATTACGTGGTAAGCACGGGACTGGCGGAAATGATTCGCGGCTCCGGAATCGCCGACAAGCTTTCGGGCATATGGGCGTGCGAGTTTATCGAGCAACCCGCAATCTCCACTGAAGACCTGTCGGCACCGCCGAAGCACGGCCAAATTTCGCAGATAGCGCGTTGCCTGGACCACACGACCAAGACGCGCGCACTGTTCGAGATTAACAAGGGCGTTAACAAGGTCGAAGGCCGGACGGTCAACGACATGATCCCTGAAGAGGATAGGCGTGTTCCCTTCGAGAACATGATTTACGTTGCGGACGGCCCAAGTGATATTCCGTCTTTTTCGGTTGTGAGGAAATATGGCGGGTTGGCTTATGCCGTTTACTCGACTGACTCGGTCGCCCAGTTCGCTCAGGTAGAGGCATTGCATGATGGCGGGCGAGTAAACATGATTGGCCCTGCGGATTACCGTGAGGGCAGCCCAACGGACATGTACCTGCGGCTAAAGGTGCGTGAGATCGCCCAGAGAATCATGGACAGAAGAAAGAAAACGTCGGCGGAACGCGTCGGACGGGGGCCGGTGCATCTGGATGATGTTGACGACTGACTTTTTGGATCTTCCGGCTTTAGCGTACTTTTAAGTATCGAAGCTGAACTGGAACGGCAAAAGAAGAATTCTTTTTGACAGGATAACAGGATAAACATGATTGTCTAAAAGGGCTTATTGTCATGTTGATCATGAATTGTCTTATAAAACTTCCAATAAGCTTGATCGGGCGGTTGGTGTCATTTGCTGTGCTGCAATTGCTGAAACTTGGCATGAGCCAAAGCAAGAATTTAATTCTTTTTGGAATGGGACAATGTCTCTGTAATAAATGTCTGAATAGTCGGCGCATAGGACATCAAACGTAATTGTTGTGTGTGTATGAATATGGATATTCAGGATTCTGAAGTGATTGACAGGACGATCTAGACTCAAGCCAAATCCTGTATATCCTGTTATCCTGTCAAAAAATGTTTTAGGAATGCGGATAGAGGTGGACGCATGGTGAAGAAAGAGAGTTTTCTTAGCGAGCATACAATGCCGGCCGCTGAGTGTCTTGTCGAGCCTGGGAGACGAAAAGACGGGACTCCGGCACTGCGATGCCTTGCCTGCGGCAACCGTTGCTTGATTGCTTCCGGCAAAAGCGGCGCCTGCGGAGTCAGGTTCAACGAAAATGGAAAGCTGCTTGTGCCTGGCGGATACGTTTCGGGATTGCAGGTCGATCCCATTGAGAAAAAACCGTTCTACCATGTTCTCCCAGGCCAAAACGCGCTTTCTTTCGGCATGTTGGGCTGTAACCTGCATTGTTCCTTCTGTCAGAACTGGATTTCGAGCCAGACTACGCGCGACAGTTCCGCGATCTCTTCGGCCAACGAATGCGACGCGGACAGACTGGTTGAACTTGCTTTAAAAAACGGCGCGCCGATGGTCACAAGCACCTACAATGAACCCCTCATCACGAGCGAGTGGGCGGTCGAGATTTTCAGCCGGGCCTGTGAGAAAGGTTTGCTCTGCGGCTACGTGAGCAACGGCCACGCGACGCATGAGGTGATCGATTTTCTCAAACCCCATATGCGCATGTACAAGGTTGATTTGAAGACCTTCAACAAGGACAACTACCGAAAACTTGGCGGCGGACTGGACAATGTTCTCGATTCTATAGCGTACATTAAGGAGAAAGGGTTCTGGCTCGAAATTGTCACCTTGCTTGTGCCGGATTTCAACGACAGCGACCAGGAGTTGAACGATATGGCGCAGTTTATTGCCGGAATTTCAACCGACATTCCTTGGCATGTGACGGCCTTTCATCCTAATTACAAAATGAATGATAGACACAGGACACACGTGGCCGATTTGATGCGCGCTCACGAGATAGGTAAGTCCGCAGGATTGGATTTTGTTTACACAGGCAATCTGCCCGGCCAGGTGGGCGATTGCGAAAACACGATGTGCCCTTCATGCAACGCGCGCCTAATACAAAGAACCGGCTTCCAGGTAACAGAAAACCGCATTCAGGACGGCAAATGTCCCGAATGCGGCAAGGTAATACCGGGAGTCTGGGAAGTCTAGCTTAGGCTTCCGGACCTAGCCCTATGTTTTTTCTTACGCGCAATCTCAGTGCGTTGAGTCTAATGAATGCGCCGGCGTCGGACTGCTGGTATGCGCCTTCGTCTTCTTCGAATGTGGTGATTTTTTCGTCGTACAGGGACTTGGGCGCTTTTCTGCCGACCAGGTCGCAGTTTCCTTTGTAGAGCTTCATACGCGCTGTGCCGGTGACGTTTTCCTGGGTGGAGTTTACGAAGTCGGTCATCACACGCATCTCGGGTGAGTACCAGAACCCGTTGTAAATAAGCTGGGCGATCTTCGGAGACAGTTGGTCTCTTGCCAACATAACTTCCCTGTCCATTGTCAGCGATTCCACGCCGCGATGTGCCACGTAGAGTATGGTGCCGCCGGGAGTTTCGTATACGCCGCGCGATTTCATTCCCACGTAACGGTTCTCGACCAGGTCAACTCTGCCAACGCCGTTTGCGCCACCCAATTCATTCAGTTTCGCCAAAAGATTTGCGGGGGACAAGCGCTCGCCATCCACTGCAACCGGCGTGCCCTCTTCAAAATCAATCTTGACATAAGTTGCTTCGTCCGGCGCGTCCATTGGGTCTACGCTTAGTTTGAACATGTCCTTGGGAGCTTCATTCCATGGGTCTTCGAGTACGCCGCCCTCAAAGGAAATATGCAGCAAGTTTCTGTCGCAGGAGAAGGGTTTTCCGCCGCTCGACTCTATTTTGATGTTGTGTTTCTCCGCATACTCCAACATGGCTGTTCTGCTGTTCATGTCCCATTTCGGGTCGCGCCACGGAGCGATAATGGTGATGTTGGGTTCGAATGCCAAATACGTCAATTCGAATCGGACCTGATCGTTGCCTTTACCCGTAGCTCCATGCGACACTGCGTCGGCGTTCTCTTTGCGAAGAACGTCTATCTGGCCTTTGGCAATCAACGGTCGGGCAACGCTTGTTCCCAACAGGTACGAGCCTTCGTAAATCGCGTTCGCCCTCATGGCGGGGAACACGAAATCGCGCACGAATTCCTCTTTAAGGTCTACGACATGCACCGCGCATGCGCCAGTGTCAATCGCCTTCTGCCTGGCGGGTTCCATTTCCTCGCCTTGTCCAAGATCCGCAATGAAAGCGACCACGTCCGCTTTGTAAGTTTCCTGCAGCCACTTCAGAATGATTGAAGTGTCCAGGCCACCCGAATAGGCTAAGACTATCTTTTTTACCTTCGACATTTTCTGTACCTCTTTATTTCCCAAGCCCTCTTAGTCACTGGAGCTACTGTTTGTTCATCAATGTGACCATAACCGCTTTTTGTGCGTGCAGACGGTTCTCCGCTTCGTCGAATACAATCGACTGGGGACTGTCAACGACCTCAGTCGTCACTTCGTCGCCTCGGTGCGCGGGCAGGCAGTGCATGAAGATCGCGTCCTTTTTCGCAAGCGCCATCAATTGCGAGTTGACCTGGTACGGCGCGAATGTTTTCTTGCGTTCGGCCGCTTCGTCCTCCTGTCCCATACTCGCCCACACGTCAGTGTACACCGCATCGGCATCGGCCAAACCAGCCTTCACGTCATGGGTGACCACTATCTCCCCTTTGGCTTCAGCGGACGCATAAGCTAGTATCTCCTCGTCCGGCTCGTAGCCTTCAGGGCACACAAGCGACAGGCTCATAGGGATCTTTGCCGCGAAATTGAGCCACGACGCAAAAACGTTGTTGCCGTCGCCAACAAAGGCAAGTTTCAAGTCGTCCAAATCACCTTTGTGTTCGCGAAGCGTCTGCGCATCGGCCAGGATCTGACATGGATGTAACTTGTCGGTCAAAGCGTTTATCACTGGCACTGACGAGTACTCGGCCAATTCAAGTACTGCTTCGTGGCTGAAAGTCCGCGCCATGATGCAGTCCACCCACCGGTCAAGGTTCCGCGCGACGTCCGGAATCGACTCGCGCAAGCCCAGCGTGGTCTCGATGAAAATCGAGTTGCCGCCCAGTTGGAACATCCCCGTCTCGAAAGTCACTCGCGTTCGCAGACTTGGCTTTTCGAAGATCATTGCCAGGGTTTTGCCGTCCAGTGGCCGGAAGACTTCCCCGCTTTTTTGCTTCCTCTTCAGTTCGTCGGCCAGTTCCAATATTTCAAGGACTTGGCCGGCATCAAGGTCGGCCAACGAGATAAAATCGTTAAGCATTATAGTCCCCCCAACACTACGTCCAGCTTTGAAACGACCTGGTCAATTTCTTCTTCGGTTATGATCAGGGAAGGCAGGAAACGCAGTACGTTTGGCCCTGCAGGCCCGCATATTACGCCTGACTCGATCATTTTCTCCACCACCGGCCCGGCTGGCGCAGTCAATTGTATGCCAACCATAAGGCCCTTGCCCCTCAACGCTTCGACACAGTCGTGCTTTGCGGCAATAGGTCCGAGTTTTGAGAAAAGATACTCGCCCTTGTTGGCCGCCTGTTGCAGGAAATCGCCTTCGAGCAGCACACCCAATGTTGCCGCAGCCGCAGCCGTACTCAGCGGGTTTCCGCCGAAGGTGGCTGCGTGCGAGCCGGGGCCAAAGCCGGACGCGACTTCTTCCGTACACCCCAATGCGCCAATAGGCACGCCGTTTGCCAGACCCTTTGCCAAGGTCATCACATCCGGCTCGATGCCGTAGTGTTCATAACAGAAAAGCTTGCCGGTTCTTCCGAGTCCTGTTTGTACCTCGTCAAGCACGAGCAACACGTTCTTCTCATCGCACAATGCCCGGACCTTCTCAAAGTAGCCGTCGCTCGGGACCCTCACTCCGCCTTCACCTTGAAGCGGTTCGAGCAGTACGGCTCCCGTTTCGGGAGTGATGGCCTTTTCCAGCGCATCGACGTCGTCATAAGGCGCATAGTCGATTCCCGGCACCAGCGGCTCGAATCCCTTGTGATATTTTGGCTGGCCTGTGGCGGTTATTGCCGCAATAGTCCTGCCGTGGAACGATTCTTGCGCGGTGATTATCCCCGGCTTTGGCGTTCCCTTTTCCGCCCAATACCGCCGCACAAGTTTGATTGCCGCCTCATTGGCCTCTGCTCCGCTGTTGCAGAAAAACCACCTGTCCGCAAATGAGTTTTCGCTCAGAATTTGGGCGAGCTTCACCTGCGGCTCTATGTAGTAAAGGTTCGACACATGAACCAGTTTCTTTGCCTGCCCGCAAATTGCTTCGGTTACAACCGGATGGCAATGGCCAAGGTTCACAACCGCTATCCCGGCGAAGAAATCAAGATACTCTCTACCATCCGCGTCCCATACGTGCGTACCTTCTCCCCGCACCAGGGCAATCTTGCGCTCGCCATATGTATTTATTATGTGTTTGTCGTTCAGACTCTTTATTTCATTCGTGTTCATAGTTAAAGTACCTTTCCGGCGCCCAAAACGGGCTATGTGCAGCGAGACTAAGCGTCTTTGGACTTCGTTTTGGTCTCGCTTTTCTTGCCCTCTTTTGCTTTCGGTTTTGCGGAATCGTCCGTCTTTGTGCTTGTTTTCTCAGGGCTTGCCTTGCGCTTATAATCGGTCTCGTAAAACCCCGAGCCTTTGAAGATAATCCCCGCACCGCTGCCAATAAGACGGCGGCAGGGCCCTGCGCAAGATTCGCACTTGATTCGTCGCTTCTCGCTCATTCCATGAAACACGTCCATCACGGCGCCGCATTTTTTGCATTCGTATGTATAAGTGGGCACTTTTTCTAACTCCAAACGCTCTGCCTATCTGCCAAAGCTGACCGACAACTCACCTTCTCGCTGTTAATATGGCAAGGCTCTAAATCTAATGAATCAAGTAATCTAGCAATTCAGGAAGGTCAATTGCAAAGTAAATATTCGATGAACCCGTAGCACTTTTGGCCAGGGCCGCAAAAAAAGGGCACGTCTTCGCTCGAAGACTCGCTTGCTTGCTGGTCTCCTTCGGAGCCCCTGGTCCCTTTTTTGCTCAGTTTTTCGCGCCCATGCACGCGTTTATCGAATATTTACATTGCAAAAAGCAGAAAAACACTGAACATTGCTGGCATACAAAGACAGAGACAAGGGGCTGCCCCCTTTGTTGCGCGACCTCACCAGATCAACTACCCTCAGTCACCTGCGCTTTTCAGACTGATACGGCAAGAGGCCCGCATCCACGGTTTCAGACACAACCTTGCGTATCTCAGAGACCGTCAGCCCGCTGGCAACGCATTCTGCAACTGCCTCTTTTAGATGGTTTCTTACCGAGTCGTGCGTCTTGTGGCGGCAAGACTTCACGGCCTTTTCAGCAACAGTAACACCTACGCCGCGCCGTGTACGCACAAGCTGCAGAAGCTCCAGGTCGCGATAAGCTTTTGTCACCGTGTTTGGGTTCACATTGAGCATTGCTGACATTTGGCGTACCGACGGAACCGTGTCGCCCGGCTTGAGACGTCCAGACGCTATCGCAAACTGGACTTGGTTTTCGATTTGGACATACACGGCAATAGCACTGTCCAGGTCAATTGAAAAACTTAACTCTTTTTGCATGTCATTTCCCTTTCTTTGGTTACGATTAACAACAAACAAATATCTCACGTCCACAACTACCTGGAAATTGTAGCATATGTGTACTACTCTGTGCAATCTGCTACGAACGCAGATAATTAACTTGTGGTCCGTGCGGTTCTTGGGTACTTTTGACCCTGAAACTTTGGCTATGCTGGAAAGGGGTTCCCATTTCAGATTTGATGTTTCGATGAAAGGCCTATTGGTTTTCTTTGAAACCGCGGTATTAATTGTAAGGGGCGATATGCTCTCGACTGAGGGCGGATTATATTACGGCCCTTGAGGCCTAAGGATTGTTTAGGGTAAGTTTGTGGGATGAGCCTCTGTACTACTAACTCTCAAGATGTTTAAGTTTATTTGCCTTTTTTACCCTTCGATGCTCATAAGTCGTTGTGTTGGTGTGGCTAAGGTCACGACACTAGCTTGCGTGCCGCGCTTGTCTTAATCTACAACAGCCTTCTTCCCGACCGTGAATTCGGCAGTCTTGGCTTCATCCAGCGAGGTGCCGGCTTCGTTTTTCACGCGCGTAGTGACAATTACCTTATACATCTCCCCCACTCTGAAATCTTCTTTCGGAGTGAAGGTGAACCGGGCGCCCTGCCGCGATCTGCCCCATGAACCTTCAACCGATGAACCGTCGCTGGAACGCGTTATCTTGACGCCCCGTCCATCGACGATGCTCGCTTCATTCATAACTGGCGCAAACTGGATCGAGATTGCGGCCGCTACCGCTACTTCCGTCTCCTGATCGCGCGGCGTCATGAACAGTACCGCCGGCGCAAGCTTTTCCTCTACCTTCAGATATTGATCGAAGAACTCATGAAGAAGCTCATAGCGGTCAACTCCCAGTTCTTCATCATAACGGTACGGGAGTTCGTGACCCAGCCCGCGCATGAGAAGCGCGACATGATTGATATCCAATTCTTCCAGACGGTCGAAAAACGCGCGATATCCTCTTCCAAGGGAATCCTTATCGCCGTGCGAAACTAGCGTGGGGGCATAATCCGGGGTGATGAACTTCGCGTGGTTCCCGGGCGATTGATAGCCCACGGAGATACGGCTCGAATAGCCCGGCCACGGTTGCGGCTCCGGAGATCCTGGAGGATGCCCTTCAAAGCGCCTGGATTCTTCCCCATCTTCATGGCCGAGGTCGGATAAGCGGGAAATAGAGTACTGGCCCTTTGAATGCCCCATCCCGCCGATATACCTGGCATCAACATTGAATTCATCCGCATGGGCCCTGATGAAACGAATTGCGGCGGAGTAACAGGCCAAACCGTTCCAGCGATCAAGCGAGAACCTGCCGGGCATAAACCAGAAATGGCGCCGGATGGGATTGTAGCAATGGTCAGTGATCGCATATGCATAGCCACGCATGGAAAAACCCATCATGTGCGGCCGATATGTGGCCGGAGCGACATTTGGATGGCGGGTTACTTGGGTTGAAGTGTAAAACACAAGCGGGACCTTTTTCTTCGCTTGGGACGGGTACACGATATCCATCGCAACCTTGTACTGAAACGGCCGGCCTTGGCGATCGGTCATGTCCTCGGGCTTCGAAGCGGGATCCTTGCCGGTGACGACGCCGGCGATCTCACGGTTGTAGAAATCCTTGATGTATTCCAGCGTACCGTTCGCGCCGTGCTTGTCCAGTTCCCAGAACACCAGATCCGTGGCGACGCGGCAGCCCGCTGGCAGGAAGAAACAGCGAAACTCTCGCGGTTCGAGACGTGCGTCCTCCAACAAGGAAGTCGTGTCGTGGCCGTAAATGGCTGAGAACAGATCATGTAAATCTTTGTCGAAGAAAGGCGAGACGGCACGAGGATCGTTCTCAAAATCGATGGTGATAACGATGTAACGCTGATTGAGATAGTGAAGCAAAATCGACGCATCGGATTCCTGTCCTATGCGTTCTTCACCGTGATTCTTGACGTACACGATCACTGGAGAGCCAATATTCCACGGACGGGAATGGGTACTGCGCGTGATGTAGTAGACGTTCAGCGGCACGTCCTTGTCGAGCTTGTCACAATGCCACGAGGTCGATTTGCGCAAATACTCCTGCAATTCGGCCGGGTCTTCCGCATATGCATGTTGAACGAAGGAACCGCATGCGAACAGGCCCACGAAAAAAACGACAAACAGTGCGCGGTGAAGGTAGCGCGAGTGGGGCCTATGGTTCATGGCTGGCTCCGAGGAGGGACCGCTACAACGCCGAGCTACTTTCACAACTGGACCTCTCATCACACAATCCCCCTTACAGATTTCCCAACATTTCCCATATTACTTCCCCAACCATATTCTACATCAAGTGTAAGGCCCGCAGACACTTAATTCAATCCCCGAATTGCTCGCTATGCCACCGCATTGGATTCTCTGAGCACTATATCGAAGCTACTTTTTTGTGGCCTGAAAATGGAAAAAGGGCACGAAGAGGAACTCGAGGTCTTTGGAGGGTTCCATGACTTCGGGTGCTGCGAAGATGGAGTCGGGTTGTGCTGCATCGATTGGGCTGGAGGGGTGTACTCCGCATTTGACCTCCAGACCTTGACGTTTGAGTTCTCCGGCAAGTTTGCGGCCAATCTCCGGTTCGGCGCCGGCCTTGGCGAGGCTTTTGGCGCATGCGAGAATAGTTCGGAGATGATTCGGGTGCTCGACTGCCCCGCCGTAGTCGGGTTCGGCAACCGCCAAGAGATGTCCGCCCGGCTTCAAAACACGCCTTATCTCGCTAATGACCGCAGCCAGCGGATTCGCCCACAGAAAAAACATCTGCGTGAAGATCAGGTCAAAGCACTCGCCGGGAAAGGGCAACGATTCGGCCATACCTGCCACTCTCCTGCCGGATGCCAAACTCAGCACGGATGCGTCGGCGTCCAATCCAACAGCGAAGCCGCGAGCGCGCCTGTCCAGTTCGGCAAGCATCTCCCCTGTGCCGGCACCCAAATCCAGCACGCAGTCCTTTGCAGGAAGGTTTATCTTGCGCAACAACCTGCCGCGTTCACCGGCAAACCACTTTGCCTGGCGCTGATAGATGCCTCTCAGCTTTTCAGGTTGCACCTATCGCCCGCCTCCGGCACAAGCACAGGCACACGCGCATCCGGCACAAGCGCAGCCGCCACCGCCGCCACCACCTCCGCCGCTACCGGAAGCCATCTCTGAAAGCATGTTACTGGTGAAAGTGTCGAGACCGGAAAGATCAATGCCGCCGCCGGAAGTGGTGCTGAGCGAATCAAGACCCGCCGCCATTTTTGTGCAACTATTCTCCATGCGTCCTACAATTGAATTTGCTACGTCGCCGAAAGAAGTATCGGCACCGCCCGACGCCTGGGCTGCCTGTGAAGAAAACAACGAATGCGGCGTGTGTGCGTGATGATGATGCCCATACCACCACCACGGATGATAACGGTAGCCTCCACCATAATCATTGAGCCTGCCGCCCCATCCGTCGTCCATCATAAGCCAGCCCAGATGCTTGTCCACACGCTTATAGCCCGTTTCGTAGTCCTGTCCCGCCGACTCGACCTGCCGCCACGCCTTGGACACTATGCTTCGGTAATACTCGCGCGTATCCTTCAGGTTGAAACCCGCCGTCTCTCCCACTACCATTTGAATCAACTTGTCAAATGGCTGCTCCAGGTCCATGTCCTCCACCGGCTTGTGTTGCTGTTCGTTGAATGCATCAATAAAAGAACTTTCGTACTTTCTTGTCCTGACTTGTTTTCCCTCCGACGAAATCCGCACCGCTTTGGATTTCTTGCTGCCAACAACCTGGATTTTCAACGGCGAGTCGCTTATAACCTTGACGCACCCCTTCTTGGCAAGACCAAATACTATCATCGTGAGCACCTTGTGCAGAGGGACCTCAAGCAGAATTGCCGCTTCCACAGCGGACAGACCGCGCTTCATACCGCCGCCCTCGATGGACATGCTTGCGGGGAAATAACGTTTCTTCCGCCGGTGTCTGTACATCAACGTTAGCGCACCGCAAACAATCATCGCGGGATACAGCCACAAGTGAAAGATGACGCTTGTATACATGCCCCAAATGCCGAGTCCCACCAATACGAGATACAAGGGCCAGCCGGTACCGCGTGTGTTGGAGAAAAAGGCCATCGCGAATATAATTGCTAGAACAAAGCCGCTTATGATTTGCGCTTCCTTGCTGCCCTTGAACCATCTCAGGAAAATGCTCCATATAGTGTCTTTTTTTACCGAACTAACGAACTTTTTGGGAAACGATATGCCGAACTCGTTCTTTCCGGTGAGTCTGACATTCCGCACCCAGGCGACTGAGGCAACGTTTTCGCCTTCCATCACGCCCTTCGCGCTGAAATCCTGGCCATCCTTGTGCCACAGTATTTTTTCTTTTGCGGCGGGATACTGTTCCTTGCCAATGGGTAATTTGTAACGTAGCGTGAGATCCGTGCTTCCCGTCACGAACTGCGAACCAAACCATGTGGGCGTGAAACGAAACGAGGCCTGCTCGGGGTCGGTTGTGTCCTGCCACACCATCTTATCTTCGCGGGCCGTAAACTCGAACACCCCCCTCTGCCCGGGTCTTATGGTGCCTGAACCCAAATGTATCTCGTAGGCGGAGCCTCGCGGTTTGACGTAGCTCGAAATCTTGATCTTGTTTGCAGGAATTGGCGTTCCATTGATGGCTGCACTCACCGGCCGGTGCCTGGCCATGTTCGGCATGCCTATATCTACAATGTCTATCGCGTGCGCTCCCGAGGCACACATAAACTCTATCTTGTAATGGATTAGCGCCGAACCTGCTTCCTCGATAGTGACGATGACTTCCGCTTTGGGTATCGAGAATTTGTAGTTCTGGCCCATCGCCGAAGCACAGAGGAACAGTCCAATTATTAACACCGCCAATGCCTTAATTCGCAACATGCTTTTAACCCTCGGAATGGCTTTCCACACACACAACAATGTCGCCGGTATTAAGCGGGCAACCTGCGCCGCAGACCTCGAAGTCAGGACATTCCCTGCATTCCGCCGATGCGGCAACACGATCCCTGATTTCGACAAAAAGCGGACTCTCCCAGATAGATTTCCAATCGTCCTTCAGAATATGGCCTACCGGTTTATAGAAACTCTGGCACGGCAGCACTTGGCCGTCTGGTTCAATGCAGATGTTGTATTCAGCCGCTGTGCAGCGTTTAAAGCCTATGCCAAGCGACACGGGATCGAGTTCGCAGTACCGGGTGGGACTGTACCATATGAAACGTAGGCCCAGCTCCCCGGCTTTTTCGGCTACCAAACCAAGTATGGGATCGAGATCGCACTCCTCGATTCCCAACCCGAATGTCTCCGCCTTGCCTGTGTAGATTATCGAGTTCATCGCGAACTGTTGAACGCCAAGGCCCTTGAGAAACTCAAGCGTCCTTTCGATTTCCTCGACGTTCACCCTGCATAGAGTCGTGTTCGTGACAAGATAGATGTCCTCCTCTAGTGCGTTCTTTATTCCTTGCACCGTCTCCTCGAAAGCGCCAAGTGCGCCGACCAGTCCGTCGTGAACTTTGGCGTCATGGCTCTCTATGGTGATTTGAACGTGATCGAGACCCGCCGCGCACAAAGACTGAGTGAACATGCGGTCAGAAAGTTTGCGGCCATTAGTCAACAGCCCTGTGATGATACCTATGTCTTCGGCCTTTTCTATGAGTTCGACTAAATGTTCGCTTAGAGTTGCTTCCCCGCCTGTGAAGCAAACGTGCGGAACCCCCACATCCCACACTTTCTCCAGCACGCGTTTCCACTCCTCCAGTGCCATCGGCTTTACCTCGTCGCGGGAACGGGCAACATAACAGTGCTGGCAAACGTTGTTGCACTCGTAGTTGAGCGCAAGGTCCGCGCGATAAGGGGCGGCAACCTTTTTGCCGAAGGGCGGGACGGATGGCACGTTCAGGCTGGCGATTGGGCAAGCGTCTTCAGTCGTTTCGAGATGATCGATTATCTCTAGAATCCTGTCGTAGTCCTGCTCAACAGCCTGGCGGGATACCCTGTATTCTTTACGCACACCCGCAACGGCCTGTGCCTTTGTTTTTCCGTCCAGGACTTGTTTCATCAGCGCTATCGCGGTCGCGTTCAGATGGATTATTCCCGAGGCGTTCACGGAAAGAATTCCCGAGCCATCCTCATCTATGCGCAAATGAAGCCGCATTTGGCGGTCGGCCAGGTCGCGCCGGTAATGGTGGACTCCCGGCTGGACAGTCTCGGCGCCCGCGAAGATGCCGCGCCACTTTTCTCTAAAGCTCACCACAACGGGGCCTCCTCTATTTGAAACTCACTATCACAGAAAGGGCATTTCACAAAAACCGCGCCCGCCTTCATGGAAACACTCTCCGAGTCAAGTTGGGCCCCACAGCTTTTGCAATTCAGTTCCTGCAACTCAACATCGCCCGAGAAATCGATTTTTCTGGTGATGGTCAGGTTGGTCTCCGGAACCTTCAGCCTTAGAAAATAAACGACCAGCAAACCCGAACCAAGAAGTATGCCGCCCAAAATCCAGCGCTGCCATAAACCCGTCGTGGCCGCGGCAACACAAAAGATCAGTCCCAACGACATCAACAATCCTGCGAAAAGATAACCGATAGCTTTTAAGTTTATGTTAATCACGCGCGTTCTCCTATAATCCATTGTCGTATTTTATGGCCCCGGCGTCAAGGGCAATTTCAGAAACCAGAGCGGCGGCGTTCGCCGAGAACGCCGCCGGTTTACGTGACAGTTTGCGGCCACCGAGACTACTCTTGCGTCTTCTTGCCCATATCCTTCAGAGGACGCCAGGCCTCTATGATGCTAAGTTGCTCAGCAGTCTCGCTCGTAATTTTTGCATCCGCATCCGAGTCCCTGATAACCGTAGCCGTGATAAAGGCAATAAGTTCCGTGGTCTCGCGTTTCTTGTCCTTTTTTCTAAACGCCAAGTTGAGGATGGGCACACGGCCAATTATGGGAACGCGCCTAATCACCTCCGACTCAGTCTCGCGCATGATCCCGCCGATAACTATCGTTGCACCGCTTTTAACCGCAACTTCAGTGTTGAATTTTCGTGTGTCCAGCAAAAGGCCACCGAAAAGCACTTCACCCTGCCGCACTTGGGACGACTCGAGTTCGATTTTCATGACAACTTTGTCAAGTTGGTTTATGTTAGGCGTAATTTTCAACGTGATACCGGCTGGCTTGTAGTCGAAGCTCTGGTTTAGCGCACCTTGCGGCGTGGTCTGGCTGTCCTGGATAAAAGGTATCTCGGAACCAAAGAATAAGTCCGCCGGCTCGTTGTTGTTCATAACCAAGGTGGGTTCAGCCAGTATGCGCGTATCGACGTTCCGCTGGAGGAACTGAATCAGCAGGCCGATGTTTATACCGGCGTTAAGTGTTCCGCTGCCTCTAATCTCCTGCCAACCAAACCCAAAGGTCGACCGCAAACCGTTGTCGATGTCATCCGTCTCAAAAGGATTCGCTTCGGAGGCGAAGCGGGTGCCGATTCGAGACGCCCTGGTTGTCGTAACCTCGATAAGACGCACACGCACCAGCACCTTGGGCGATTCGGCATCGAGTTTCCCTATCAACTCCTTAATCAACTCAAAATTCTGTACAGCAGTGGTAATGGTGAGCGAGTTTGTCCGGATGTCAGGCACAACGCGGACCTGGCCGATAAGATTGCTTATAGCGCGCTCGTCCTTCTTCTGTCCTGAGCCGTAGAGCCAAGACAAATATGAGCTCCTTTGCTGCTCACCTTCGTTCTTCTGTGGCGCCCTTGCGCCCTCCTGAGCGAAAAGGGCGTTCAACTGTTCCGCAATTTCTTCGGCCTTGGCGTTTTCCAACTGGACGACCATCGTATTGGCCGCGTCCGGATTAAACTTATCAAGCTCCTTAATAAAACTATCGATGATCTTGAAGTTATCGACGTTGTTCGTGGTAACGATGATAGAATTAGTAGTGGTTTCAGGGACGAACTTCACTTTTCCATACAGCCGGCCCACGCCACTGTCATCATCGTCATACCCGCCATAGTAGTAGGAGTAATATCCGCTGTTGCTCGAAGAACTGTCCTCGATTCCAAATACCTCATTGAGCACGTCCGTCATTTCCTTGGCGTCCACATATTTGAGCCTGAAGATACGCGGTGCGGCCTCCTCAGCATTAATTGGCACGTCGAGCTTGGCAATCATCTTGCCTATTTCGTCAAATTCGTTCGGACGCGCGATGGCTATCACGGAATTCGTCCTGGTCTCGGCCACAAAGCGAGTCTCGTCGGAGTTGCGCGATGAGCTGTAGAAATTGTAGGTGTACCGGGATGAGCTCTGCCGTGTTGCGGAGTAGAGGTCGGTCATCTGACTTGCTATGTCTTCAGCGTCAGCATGGACCAATGGATAGGTCTCGGTGGTCATCCTGACCGACTCTTCGGTATCGAGTTGGACCACAATGTCTTTTATTAATTTGAAATTCTCTTCTGAACTAAGAATCATCAGAGAACTGGAGCGCTCATGCGCTTCAATTTCAATGGTCTCCTTCAGGCGTTTCTCCGGCCGCTGTCTGAAAAGCGAATCAAGCTCACGCGCCATATCGTCCGCGTCGGCGAATTGGATTGGCAAGACACGCAAGGTCAGTTCCGGTGGACGTTCCCTGTCCAACTCTTCCACGAGCGAGATGGCAGCCGCTATAAACTCTTTTGGGGCCACAACTATGAGCCAGTTGGCCGCCTTGTACGCCACTACTTCCAGTTCACCGCCCCCTGCCTGTGGCGGCTTGCCCTTGCTCGACGGTTGCGGCGGGCGCTGAGGTTGGCCGGGCTTAGCAGCCGGTGCAGCGCCGTTCTTCTTTGCCAGAACGGCGAGCACGGATTTCAACAGCGGGGCGATCTCCTCCGCATTGGCATGTTCCAGAGTGAAAATTTGAACCTGGCGCTGGTCGGTGGAAAGAACATCAATTTGCGCTATAACGTCTTCGATGTTCTGAACCCGGTTGGCGTCGTCGGTAACTATGATCTTCTTTGAACCCGGGTGAGCGAGAATCGAGCCTGTCTTGCTGATCAAAGGCTGAATAAGTTTTTCAATTTCCTCAACCGGGGTGAAGCGGATGGGTATGATTTTCTTGATAACGCCTGCTCCGAGTTTCTCTGAGCCCTCAGGCATAAGGTCAATGACCATTTCGGAAAGCTTATCGACAGGTATCAGTTTTATTGTGTCCTCTGTTTCAACCACCGCAACCTTTTCCATGAGCAGCGCTTCGCAAATCAATGCAAATGCCTGTTCTTTGGACACCTCAGTGGGCGTATAAACCATTATCTGCGCGTTCACGTCCTTCTGTTTAATAACAAACTTGCCGGTAATCTCCGACAGGAATTTTATTACCTGATCGATCTTTACGTTGTTGAGATTGACCGCAACCTTGTCGGATTTCGGTTCTTCAGATTCCTCTGAATCGCCTTCTTCGGACTCTGCCCCCTCTTCCGAAGAGGCCGCATCTTCATCCGAAGAACCTTCGGCTTTTTCCGTAGCGGCTTCGCTATCGCTTGTTGCCTCCGCCGACTGTTCCTGCGCGGTGCATGTGAGCGCGGGCAGCAGCAACAAAGCGCAAATAAGCAAAAGCGAAATAAAACTAAAGTTGTAGGTTTTTATCTGACGATACACGTGAACACTCCTTATTCTTTATCGTTTCCCTAATAAAAGGTCCGGGTCATTAGCTAGTTCCTGTTGTGGAAGTCCCGGAGGGACGGCTGACACGGCCATGGGACCAATAGATACTTCCCTTTTCAGCCGTCCCTCCGGGACTTCCATTTTCTATTTCGTGATCCCAGCAATAAATTGCTGGGCTATTACCAAATGTCCCTCTGGGACAAAACACCCTTTCCGCAACAGAAACTAGCTAACACGTAAAGCCGTCCTCTTGGCGTTTCCGTCTGGAGGCGCATCAGGCTTTTCTTCACCGGGTTTAGTTTCCTGCTTACTGTCCTCACTTTTTTCCACTGGTGGCGCGAAAGGCGGTCCTTCAGCTTTGCCCTTTTTCTTTTTCATGTCGGGGAAAACTGTCAGGGTGCGCTTGTTGCCTTCTTTTTCGACCACCACCTTGTTGGCGCTGATCTCGACGATCTTTTCCCCGCCGGGAATCTCGTCGCCTAGCGAGAACAACTTGGACTTATCGGCCGAAGCGCCCAACAACGCGCTGCTGCCCATTATCCCGAACAGTTTTGCGGCAGGCGCGCCTTTCTTGTTCGCTGTGCCAATAATTCCCTTTTCGAGAATCGCGTTGTATTTCTCCAGAGAATTGGCCGCGTCTCTTCCAGGCAAAAGTCCGCCGGTATCTTCAATGGACTTTGTCAGACCGCGCGCGAGGAGGCGGACGCCCACGTATCTAACGCCCTGTGCAAGGACAAACACGAGCAGTACCGCCAACAGCCAAGTCAACAGTTTTTCCGTGCCAATATCCTTAAGCTTCTTAGCGTATTTATCAACGAAGGCTGTCATTATCACCTCACCTTATTGTCGTAACCCATGACGTCAAGAGTCACGTTAAGCTGGCTGCCTTTTGCTATGTCTCTACGAATCTGGACGCTTTCTATACGCATGAAGCGGCCACCCTTTTCGATGGCGTGCAACATTTTCATGAAGTTCTCGGTACTGCCCTCGACGCTTACCTGAAGCACCTCCCGCGTGAAGTGTTTGTATTTTCCACTTCCAGAGCGTCTGGTTTTCGGTACGAGCCGTTTAATCTTCATGCCTGACTTTCCAGCAATACGCTCCAGTTGGACCGAAAGACGGACATCGTCAACCGGTTTTGCCGGTGCCGCGCCTTCTTTAGCAACAGCAGCGTCCGGCTTCTCGCCAGACACAGCATCATCCTGTTTGAGTTCAGATGATTTTGCGCCGGAAGCAGCTTCATCCGAATCTTTGGCCGCAGGCTCTTCATCATCCTCATGAATAGACGGCTCATCGCTCGAAGCAGCTTCATCCGAATCTTTGGGCCCAGGCTCTTTATCATCCTCAGACGGGGACGCTTCAGCGTTCGAAGCAACTGCGGATGTGGAGGAGGCAAGGGGCAACTGCCCCTTGTCTTCAACTGATACGGAAGCGGCAAGAGGCTGCTGCCCCTTGTCTTCGGTGTCCGAATCTTCTGATGCCGGTTCTTTGTCCTGTTTCGGCACAGTCGGTTTTTCATTGGAAGTGGGCGCGGGAACGCCGGCCAACACTCCCAGCCTCCTGGCTAAGGTGTTTCGCTGGACCAGGACCGAGTCCGGGCCGTGTACGCGGTCTTTCAACGTGTCAACAAGACTCTGCTTAGGCCCAAGCTCGCTTTGCATGTCGGAATACTTGTTCACCAAGGGCATAACAATAAAGCCCACAAACACTATCACCGCGGCGAGCACGCCGCCTATGGTCAATGTCCTTTTATCTTTATCCGATATGTTCATCATTTGGCCTCCTGGAGCCTGCCGGCCACGTCGCAGGTAATCTGAAAACCGAAGCCTTCCTTCTCTTGCGTGGCGCCTAGAAACTTGACGTTCATGAACGCGGGTGAAGCCTGCATAGCGGACATGACTTCTCCTGTGACAGCTTCCACGGATTTGGTCGTACCCGATATCGAAACTTTGCCCTGTGTGTTCATAGTTATCGATTCGACCTTGATGTTCCCTGGGAATATCTCGGCAAGATACATCAACATGTCCAGAACCGCCCTCTGTTTGCGACTCTCGATGCGTAGTATATCGACTTCTTCCTGCAAGCGATCAAGATCCTGCAATATCGGCCGGCCTTCGCTGATTACGCGGTCGGCGGCGTTTATCTGTGCCGACTTCACGCCAAACAAGGCCGCCAGCACCACCAGGAAAACAGCCGCGTTCATCCCAACTAATGCGCTTATGCTCGCACGAATATTGAGCCCAGTACCTTTTACAGTGCGGCTTCTCAGCGGCGGCGCGGTGGCTCGTTGTCCACCCAATCGCCTATGCGCGGCCATTATCGCGCCTATGCAAGTAGGAAATTCCGCCAACAACTCAGCGTCAGATGAAGCCTCAGCGGTTTCAATTAACTCGGCGGCTTTGAGTGCTCTTACCTGTATCCCCAGTTGGTCGCCCAATGCGTCCGAGAGGCCTTCTATATAAAGCCCCTCCCCAACGATCAGGATTTCGGAGGGTTTCGTGTTCTCGGTGCGCAGAACGTAGTCATAAAACGACTGGTCAATTTCGCGAACAGCCTGCTCTACCCATGTTTCGAGAGTGTCCGGATCCTTGAAACTTGCCGCGTCAATCGACAGGCGGCGGAAATAACAAAGACCCCCTGCCTGAACAATCGCAAGTTTCGCCTTGTTCTCGTCCAGTCTCACCACCGCGATGCCTTCCTTTTCAGGAGAGGAAACCGCCGCCAACTCGGCCAGTCCGGTACCGCTGAACTCGATTCCCGCGCAACTTATGCCCTTTTTCTTAAGCTCAGCTTCCGCCGTCGCTATTTCGTCCGAAGCCGTCGCTATAACCAGGCCGTTGGCCGCGGACGGATTGCCGTTTTCCCGTTGCTCGCAGACCCATGTGCTGTCCGCCACGGGATATGGCAGTTCGGTCTCGAGCCTGATGGCTACCATCTGGTTCAAGTGCTCCGAGGAGGCATCGGCAAGCTTTAGGAGCCTGCAAACAGACTTCTTGGAATTGGACACAAGAACAACGTTGGCGTTCTGTGCCAGCGCGCCGATGTCCAATGTGTCCGATGCCCCATCGCCAACCGTTCCGGCTGAGGTGATGCGAACTCTATCGCCGCCGATCTCGCCAAGTACCGCCTTGTATAGGTTCTCGTCGATACGTTTCAAAGCCAGCACACGCTTTTTGGCGTCCGTGCCGCCTTTGGGACGGTCCAGCGAGCGAAGCAAGGCCAAGCCGCGTTCCATCAAATTCTCACTCAATCCAATTCCTCCATCTCTGGTCAATTTCGATTCGTCAGTCGTGTTCGTGCCAATATAAAATCCGCACTTCGTCTTCCGTTCTGTCTATCACGGCGCTAACGCATCGGTAGGTGTCGCCATTTGCGACCACGCCGAAGGAGCGCGCGCTGAATACATCCGTCCGCACGCTTATATGTGGCGCGAGCTTTTTCAGCAAATCGATTGTCACTCCCTCGACACTCAATACGTCTACAATCGTACTAAAGCCCTCGGGGTTTTCCTGCCGCTCACGCACAATCGAGTCCGCAACCTGCTCGTCAAGGTTTGGCAGGCACGCAAGCACCTCCCTCGATGCCGTATTTATGTTCACAATCCCTTTGATAACTTCTTCTTCCCGCACAGTCACAAGGTCGGCTATTTTCTTGAACGAGTCCGTATCGAATGCCTTTTCCCCGGTACTTTTCATTACGGTCTGTGTCTTTCCTTCTTTGTTTTTGTCCGGCTTCTGTTTGTCCTTGTTAGATTCCGGATTCTTTCCGTTGCTTGCGGGTTTGCCACTGCTAGGTTTGGCGTTGTTCCTGCCACTGTTGTTGTTCGAGCTGGGCTTTGAGCCGTCGCCCCTACCCGGTTTCGGCTTGTCCTGCGACTGCCCTCTGGGCTGCTTGTTGTTATTGTTCCCGCCCGGTTTGGTCTGTTGCTGCACCTTTTCCACCAGCTCAACGTCAAGAAGGTCAAACACCGATGAGAATTTGTTCTTCTTTCGGTGCTCGACTATCGACTCGGCCTGCTGAGAACTTAGACCAGGGAGCGACGACTCGATTGTGTCTGCGTCCGCTTCGTTAATATTGGTTCGCGAATCTCCATTAGCCGTAACGTCCTTGGCGGCCGACCATACAGTCAGCCATTCCGCCAGGCCTCTGTCCAGTTCCCCGTCAGCGTTGTCAGGCGGCCAGCTTTGATTCGCATCGTTCTCGTTGGCATCAAGAATTCCGTTTTGATTTTGGTCCTCACCATAAAGGACCATTTCGTCAACTCCTTCGATCATAAGCAGGTCGTTTAAGTCATTAAATGGCTTCCTCTTCCGCTTCGATTCGATGGCCGAAGCTACACCCGGCATTATGTTAGGCAGCTTATCCAGCACGGCCGACGCAACGGTATTCACGTTGAGCCTCGATGCTTCGTCGTCTATGCCATAGATCGGATCGCCGTTTTCGTCCATACCCACGAACAAGGTGTAGGTGCCTTCGCCAAGTTCAACGTTGTGATACAGCCGGTCAAGGTCCTCGCGCAGGTCCGCTTGCGACTGCACCTCGTATTGAGATTCAAGTACTTCCGCAATCGTTCTCTCAACGCCCGCCTTGGCCAGATAAAAGGCCTTTGCCGAGTCCGTCGCATTGGCCGTCACTTTCATCCTCAGATGCGTAGCAAACTTCAATTGAAGCGCGACAGCCGACAAAATCACAACGATCCACAGAACAAGGATTAACGCCATTCCTTGTTTCCGTACTTTATGCTGACATCGCCAATTCATTATTGCGTTACACCTTTACCCAAAAACAAGGGGTTGCAGCCCCTTGCCTCCTCTCGTTTATCAACAAAACACCTATCGCGCCATGATCGGCACTGTCGTGCTGAATGCCATCGGGTTCTCAATTTCGTCCTCATCAACCACCATTATCGATACATTTACAGCTTCAGGAAACTCTTCCGGGTCGTTCCAGGCATCCTGCCAAAACAGGCCGTCATAAAACGAAAAATTCAGTTCCGAAACGAAGGGGCCCGCCAAGGTAATTGCGCCGCCTTCGAGAAAATCCTTGTCCAGGCTGCCGTCCTCGCGACGAAGCAGCCACTTTATTTCCGTGTCAGGATCGTTCTCAATGTAATACCCGACCTCGCAACGTCCCCCACTCCGACCGTCTTCCTCTTCTTCACTCCTGAGCTTAGCTGGAAGGGCCACTATGAAATCGAGTGTGTCGGAATTCTTACCTTCAGACTGCGTGTCCAACGAAATCATCGTAAACTCTTCATGCACAACCGCCGCCCGAATGTCGATCGTTATCCGCTGCAACGCCGCCTGGCCGTGAGCCATCATTGCGTTATAACGCTTGACCTTTGCCGCCGAACTCGTGCCAGTGGACAGGGCGGCATAACCCGCAGCCGCCAACATCGACAACATGATGGTTGCTACCAGCAATTCGATCAATGTAAATCCGTCTTTATTGCGCATCATTTCGACCCAAAGACAAGGGGTTAAACCCCTTGCCTCCTCTCATTCTCTGTCCGCCACGAGCGTTGTGATCTCGAAGGTTTTTTCGTTCCCGCGTTCATCCCAGCTAATAACTACGCGGAGTTTCATCAGCCCTATTGTGTCCATTTCTTCACACTCGGTTTCCCAGGAATGCCTCGGAAACTGCGAACTGAAAGTGCCGCTGTCAGTACCTTCGTACACTTCACCTTCGGCGATGGTTTCCTCGATAACGGCCTGGGCCAGAAACACCGCCTGCGTATATCCGAGAGACGTGGACGTGGATTGCAGGCACACGGTGAACAGCTCCATCGAACCCATAACCCCGAAACTGAAGATCATCAGCGCGGCGACAAGCTCAATCAGCGAGTATCCCCCGTTGTCTGCCGTGCGCATTGCCTTCATTGGAGGGGCCCCTTCCTGATGTAACTTTCACCAGTCACGCCGTGCACTTCGATCGAGAAAACATCACCGTCGTCCGTCGACAGTTCGATCATCACGTCTTCAGCCGTTCCGTCGCTCTCAAAAGTAATCGTCTCCCAGGACAACAACGTCTCCTTTACAAAACCGTATTCTTCGCCCTGGTGAACCTTTATGTGCATCCCTTTTGGCAACTCAATACTGGCCAGGATTTCCGTCTCTTTTGACTGTTCTTCGAGCCAGGGCAGAGCTGGCGGCGAAGACGTAGCCCAGCAAAGGCCCCGCCGCGTGTCGATGTTCACGACTACCGATTGGTGTTTGGTCACCGCGGACATATATGCGAAATTAAAAAGTTCATGCACTTTTTGGCCGTTTGCCGCTATCCCATTTCGCCTCAAAGCGGACGCAATCGATGGCACTATAGTCGTGGAAAGCATCGCGATGATAAACATCACGACCATCAACTCGATGAGAGTGAATCCGCTTCTCTCTCGCATCGAAGCGCTCCGCCCATCTTTAACGGCAAGGGGCAGCTGCCCCTTGTCTGATGCTATGTTTTTGGTTGATCTACCCTGCATCTTCCAGTTCCACCCAACTCACTATATCTTCGTCATAACCTTCTCCGCCCTCTTGCTTGTCTTTGCCGTAGGAGCACACTTCATACGGCTGACCGCTGTGCGATCCGGGAGATTCATAAATATAAGGGTTCTTCCAAGGGTCATTGGGTATGGGCTTTTTCGAATATGGCCCCCCCCATTCGTCCTCGGCCGCCTCCTCCGGCGGAAAATAGAGTACGCGCACGCCCTCTTCCGTTGACGGGTAACGTCCCATGTCCAGGTAAAACTGGTCGAGCAATGCTTCAATCACCGCAATATCAGTGATCGCCTTGGTCTGTTTCGCTTCATCGGACTTGCCCACCACGTTAGGCGCAATTACCGCGGCCAGCAAAGCCAGAATGGCCATAACGACCATCAATTCGATTAGCGTAAAACCCTGGTTTCTTTTGGATTTCTTCTTCATTAGCTCCTGCTGCTCCTATCTAATCACGGTGCTCAGTTGGAATATTGGTAGCAATATCGAAAACAGAATAAAGCCCACCATGCCTGCAATACACAGGATCAAAATGGGCGAAAGCAACGATGTCATCACTTTGGTTGACGCAGCGGTTTCCCTGTCGTATGCATCGGCCACGCGCAAAAGCATCTGGTCCATCAGACCCGTCTCCTCGCCGATGGCGACCATCTGAACCGTCAGCGGCGGAAAAAACTCCGATTCTTTCATAAGGGCCGACAAGGGTTCGCCAGTCCTGATCCGCGTCGTCATACCTTGCACGGTTTCGGCCATGGCCTCGTTCCCCACAACCGGCTGTACAATATCCAGTGCGTCCACGATGGTAATGCCGCCATGCGTCAAAGTGCCCAACAAGCGCGAAAAACGTGCTATCTCAAGATTCCTGAGAAGCACGCCCACCCAAGGAACGCGGAGCTTGTATCCGTCAATTGTCAGACGAACCCTTTTGTCACGAATCGCAAACTTCCAGCCGGCAAAAGCTGCGATCACAACTGCGATAATGATTATGGGATGTCCGGTCATGAAATGGGACGTCCCCAGCAGAATCTTGGTAGGTAGAGGCAAAGATTCCCCCACATCTGAAAAAAGGACTTCGAGCCGTGGGATAAAAAAACCAACCAGGACTATTGCCGACAAGACGCCCATCACTAGCACGAGAAGCGGATAGGCAACAGCGGCCTGGACTTCGCCTTTCAACTCCTCCTCTTTTTCGTAAAGGTCTGACAATTCCATTAAGCCTTCGTCCAACGTGCCGCCCATTTCTCCAACACGAACTATGCTCGTCATAAGCTTCGGAAAAATGTCCGAATGCCTGGCCAATGCGTCGGAGAAGGTGCTGCCTCCCTGGACGGACTCCCGGATTTCGGTGAGGAGTTGTTTTGCGTGCGGGTCCTTGGATTGCTCGATGATAACGTTCAGTCCCTTGACTATCGAGGCTCCCGAGGCCGACAGGGTGGCCAACTGGCGGCAGAAGATGGCGAGTCGAATAGGCTTCCTTCGAAACGGCATAATCGACTTCTTCTGGCTATCCGCGGTGGCTTCTTCGCGAATGTCGAGAGGATGCCTCCCGCTATCGAGCAGGCGTTGTATGGCTTCTTTTCGCGATGCGGCGGAAATTGTGCCTTCCAAGGCCGCACTTTCCTGCCCCAACGCTTTATACCAATACGTAGGCATTGTCTATCCCCTGTTTCGTCCATCAAAGACAATGGGCAGCTGCCCCTTGCCCCAATGCGTACCGTTCGCGGTCAGTCCAAATGTTCTTCCATATGAATCAATCTTATAACTTCTTCAGGCGTGGTAACGCCGGCGACCACTTTCTCCCAACCAGCTTGCCGCATGGTTTGCATCTTGTTCACAACGTGTTCCCTGATAACCGCAGCGGAAGAGCGTTGAGCAACATGTTCTCTCAAAACATCGTCCATTACCATCAGTTCAAGCATGGCCGTACGGCCCCTGTATCCCGTTCCGTTGCAGTCCGTGCAGCCTTTGCCGCGATACAAGGTCGGCTCCATTCTTTCACCCAATTCATGCTCGATCTGTTCCATGATCTCGGCCGTCGGCTCAACCCTTTCGCGGCACGATAAACACACCTGCCGCACAAGACGTTGGGCGAGAATACCGCGTACCGATGAAGTTACAAGATAAGGCTGAACGCCCATGTCGAGCAGCCTGGATATTGATTCAGGTGCGTCATTCGTGTGAAGCGAACTCAGGACCAAATGACCCGTCAAGGCCGAACGGATGGCAATCTCGGCCGTTTCACTGTCACGGATTTCGCCAACCATTATGATGTCGGGATCCTGGCGAACAATAGCGCGTAAGCCATTGGCAAATGTCAGGCCCCTTTTAGGCCGAACTGGAATCTGGTTGACGCCTTCGAGTTCAAATTCGACCGGATCCTCGATTGTTATGAACTTGCGTTCGGGCGTAAGAATGGAATTGAGTGAAGCATACAGCGTCGTCGTCTTGCCGCTGCCAGTAGGGCCGCATACGAGCACGATACCGTGCGGATTTTTAAGAAGTTTCTCGTAACGCCTAAGAGTCTCTTCATGCATTCCCAATCTTTCGAGCCCGTATAGACTTGTTGACTTGTCAAGAAGGCGCATCACCACCGACTCGCCGAAAATCGTGGGGACAGTCGCTACACGAACGTCCACCTCGTGCCCTTCGAAATTAAGTTCGATATGGCCGTCCTGCGGGATGTAGCGTTCGGCGATGTTCATTTCGGCCATGATCTTCACGCGCGAAATGATTGCGTCTTGCAGGTGCTTGGGCGGACACGGCATCTCGTGCAGCACGCCGTCTATTCGATACTTTATCTTCAGAACATCCTTGAACGGCTCTATATGTATGTCGCTCGCCCTGTCCCGAATCGCGCGCGCAGCCATCAGGTTTACCAGGTTTATGACCGTGGGTTCACTGGCAATTTCGCGAAGATGGCCGATCTGGGCGTCGTTTTCCATCTCGCCATGTTCGGGCACCTCCAAATGCTCGATCATTCGCTCGACGGAAAGCCCATAGAAACTCTGTATCGCCGCCGCCATGGCGCTCTCGGTGCATATAGCCCGCTTGACCTTCTTGCCCGTGAGAATCTCGATATGATCCACCGCCTGAAAATCCAGCGGGTTTTCCATGGCAAGCAGCAGATGCCCGTTTTCCATCGAGACGGGTATTACGCGGGATTTGTGGATAAGCTCCGTTGGTATGCCTGAAGCGGCCTCCTTGTCGATGTCAGAGGCTGACAGGTCGATAAACTGTATCTGAAGGGTTTTGGCCAAGGCATGCAGGGCGCTGGTCTCGTCGTCCCAGCCAAAATGGACAAGACACTTACCAAGACCTTCATCACCACCACGAAATCGCAAAAGGGCCTGCTCAAGTATTTCCTTAGAAACTGTTTCCAAAACGCACTTTCCTTTGCTCTGCTACTGTGAATATTCGTTCAACCCGTGAAAGGACCCAGAAAACTGAGCAAAAAGGGGACTGACGCAAGCGTAGCGAGTCTTCGAGCGAAGACGTGTCTGTCCCCTTTCTTGCGGGCCTTATCAAAAAGCGCTACGAGTTTCACGAATACTCTCTCTGCTCTTCGCTTAACAACCGGCTGAACAACTTCTAATGACTCATTTTGCAGGAAACGATCAATATCTAACCTCTGTCAAACAACTTGGAAGGCAAGCTGATGCATCCTTGGAAATAAATACACCTGCAATCTGACCTTATTCACGCCGTTCTCAGCCGAGTCCATAAAATGATGCGCCAACACTACTTCAGAACATAAAAAAAAGCGTTTCGCTCTGACATTGTACTGGCAAAACATCATTAAGTCAACAATTCTCCCTTAAATCTAAGACAAACAACCGCAGGCACAATTCCCCCATATGCCTCTATACATATAGACGATGAAAAGCTCCAAATAGTTAACTCTTTTCACAAAAAAATGTTCAATTCTTTTCCGAAACGGATCGAAATTGATAATAAAGATTATAATTTTGCTCAAAACGCTCGAATTTCTCTCTTAACTTCTGTTTCCGCCGAGGCTGCCAGGGCTAAAACTTCATCCCAATGTCTTGACATCTCTCTTTGAGCACATTAGAATAATAAGAAAATTGCACATTCCGTCATATGAAAGGTCTTTGGCTCATGGATAATGTCCTGTTCCGCTCTAAGCGTATTCACATTCTAATTATATGTTCACTCCTTATACTTTCCCCTCAGGCTATCGCAGCCGTCTCCGGAGACGTTGATGAATCCGGTCAAGTGAATGCTGTCGACGTTCAACTGGTGATAAATGCTGCATTGGGAATCGATATCGGGCCATACAACGCCGACATCAATGGCGACGGAGCTGTAAACGCCGTGGACGTACAGCTTGTAATCAATATCGCGTTAGGAATCGACACTGGCGGAGAAGACGTGTTTTACGTCTCTCCCTCTGGAAATGATATCGGGAGCGGGGCCGAAACCGATGCGTGGCGCACTATCCAACACGCGGCCAACACGCTCGAGGCAGGCCAAACGGTTTACATCATGGAAGGCGTCTACGAGGAGCGCGTTATTCCTCAACGCTCAGGAACGCCAGGAAACTACATAGTATATGCCGCCAACCCAGGGGACACGCCCACGATAGACGGCGCAAACATCTCCCTGCCGGACGACTTGGTAGGATTATTCGAAGTAACCAACAGGCAATACATCCGTGTCAGCGGTCTGCGAATCATCAACGCCGGCCCAAACGACAACGATGCCGGCATCATGGTGAACGAATCGGACCACATCATTATCGAGAACAACAAGACTTTCAACACGGTGTCATCGGGTATAGGAGTCTGGGGTTCTACCAACATCACAATCGACGGCAATGAGGTCGAACTGGCATGTAACGACGGCGAACAGGAATGCATCACCGTCGCGCAAACCGACATATTCGAGATCAGCAACAACAACGTCCATCACAACGGCCCGGGCACAATAGGCGGCGAAGGAATCGACGCAAAGGACGGGTGCTCGAACGGAACAATCCACCACAATTACGTGCATGACCTTAACGCGCGTCTCGGTATCTACATGGAGGCGTGGGACAAGCACACATTCAACATCGACGTTTTTCAAAATGTGGTCGGCGACATTTTCAGCGCAGACGGCATTAGCGTTGCCAGTGAAATGGGCGGGGTGTTGGAAAACGTCCGGATTTTCAACAACGTTGTGTACCGCGCAGGATGCAACGGCATATCCGTGGCACGAAATGGCGACAGTCCACAACATCCCTTGAAGGACATTAGCATCATCAACAACACGCTCTACGACAACGGCAGTGCTTCCTGCTACGGAGGCGAATGGGGTGGCGCTATCAGCATCGACAATCCGGACACACAGAACCTTGTGGTCAGAAACAACCTTTGCAGCCAGAACCTCCTGTATCAAATCGAAGTGGAACTCGACATCCCCCCCGGCTCCTACACAATCGACCACAACCTGATTTACCCATTCCGCGATGAACTGACAGAGGAAACAAGAGGAGACAACTTCGTAGAGGCCGATCCTCAACTCGTCGATCCGGCTAACCTGGACCTGCACCTCAAAGCGGGATCCCCCGCTATCGACGCAGGAAGCGCCACAGCTGCTCCTGAAGACGATTTGGACGGAGTCACACGCCCGCAAGGTCCCGCCCACGACATAGGTGCGTTTGAATATACCTCAGCACGATAACTTGACCTTGTCTGTGTCGTGGGGGAAGAAGACGCCTGTGACTACGACCGCTCCAGAGCATTCTCGATTGCGCCGATGGTTTTTTCTGCGACCACGAGGTCGGCCAGGAGATTGGCATTTGCGCTGGTGCCGCCTCCGAAACGTTGGGCGTGGCAGGCGTCGAAAACACCCCGCAGGTTTGA
>SDBV01002086.1_pt1 | contig 30005 bp, 15 predicted proteins | sample 2277081 | NCBI WGS metagenome assembly SDBV01 (sample SAMN10402039, study PRJNA504765) | marine sediment metagenome | isolation source: marine sediment core GS10_PC15, 223 cmbsf | place: Arctic Ocean: Southern Knipovich Ridge | collected 2010
CACCGGAGACGCTCCATGCGGTGACGATGCTACGGCGCACGCTTTCGACGATGCACCACGTCGACGCCATGGAGCAATTGACGGCCAAGCTGGGCAAGTTCGATTCCAACCAGCAGTTCATCGACCTGATCAGCGGAGCCAAGGTCGCCGACTGAGGGGCCCGGGTCGGCGGCCGAGAGATCCCGGCGCGTCCAACTCCGGCGGCACCATCTGCGGCAATGTGTCCGCCATCGGAGGTGTCCAACGGAGGGTAAGCGAATGGCTAGCGGCCTCACTGGAAATGAGGTGTCCCTAACGGGATTGTGGGTTCGAGTCCCATGCCCTCCGCTTCTGTAACCCCTTATGGCTTAGGTGGTTGCTGCTTTTCACCAGACGGTCCGTTGCCGAAATGAGGTGTCGCGTCTGGGGTGGTGGAACCTAGCCACGCCTCTTCTTCTCTGATTCTGAGAAAAGTCCGAAATTCGTAAGTGACGGTCTGCAATGGGGTCGCGCTGCGACTTTAGCACTTCGGGAAGACTTTCCGGAGGTCTGAACCGCCAATTAGAATGATGGACCGATTTCCCGGAGAATTTCGGTGGCTTGGGGACAGAAATCGGGAAGTTCACCATGATGGACGGTCAAGTCGGCTGGAAGCCGGACGGCAGCAACATCGGATCTCTGGCCCGGCCACTCCGGGGTGTTCGACCTGATGGCCGAGTTCGACATCACCACCGAGCAAGCCTTCGAGGTATCCGATCACATGCCGGTGTGGGCTGAGTTCAGCGCCTTCGAGTCGGGAGGCGCAACGGTCATTGCCACCCGACCCGGACAGGGAACACGATAGAGGTTGGCCGGGCCGTGAAGGGCGCCGTAGGGCGCGTTTCTCTTGAAACGCCTCGGGCTTCTCTGGATGCCCTCCAGTCGAGGTTGGACTGGAAATGGGCAGCCAGGTGGGGTTTTTCGGCCCAGAATGGCCTGTTTCCGGGGGGCGATGACGAATTGACGATCACTCTCGGCGCTCGGGGGCGCAGGATCTGCCAGGATTGGGCTCGGTCGGCTTGATCCGGAATCCGGCGATTGCCGCCCCGGGGCAATTTGGTGTAGGTGTCTCCGCCCCGGTGTCATCAAAGGGTCGTTATTCGACGCGTCCGCGAAAAGGTATGAGAAAAGGGGACTCGCTGCGTTGAATGGCAGCCGGCGGTCTTCACCGATGGTATGGTGCATCGATCCAGCGCGTAGCGCGCCTTGGATCGGCGCGGGGCTCATATCGCGGTGCGCGAGCCACAGGCTGCCGCCGGCGACGACGCGTCACGGCGACTCACTGTCGGGTGAGTCGATGAGCTTTTCGGCCTCCATCAATAGGACGTTGATCGGCAGCCAGTCGATGACCTGTGCGTTGACCGGGCCGCCGGCGGCGAGAGCCTTTTTCTTGTCAATCCGTTGCCGGGCCTTGTCCAGCCATTGTCGGGCCAGTTGCTTGTCGCCGGCATGGTAGCTGGCCAGCGCCAGGGCGAGCTGATTCTGAGCGGGCTGCCAACTGCCGGCGAGAGACTCTTGCAGCCTTTTCCGGGCCGCGTCGTAGTCCTTGGCGCGGAAAAGCGCCAGACCGAGAGCGTGAACCATCCAGTGATCCTGGTTGTCAATCAGAGAATGGTTCCCCCAGTGGACCGCCTGTTCGGCCAGGTCTTGATCCTGCGGCACCATGCAGGTGGTTCGTGCCAGGACGAATGCGGAGAACCCGCCTGGCGTCTCGCCGGCTTGCTCACGAAGCCGTGCCAAGGTCTCCCGGTAGCCGGCGAGATCGCCGACCAACAGCCGCGAGCAGGCCAGCTCCAGCCAGGTCTCGCTGTTGTCGGGAAGATCCTCTCCGTAGCGGGCATAGGCAGCGGCGGATTCCCCCCAGCGGCTTTCCAGCGCAAGGCTTCGCGCCCGTCCCAGCCAGAGGTCCGACTCCCCGGGGAGACGTCGCACCAGCGCATCGAAGAGCGCTTCGTGACGGCAGAGGTCCAGGAGCAATTTGCTCCGCTCGGTTTTCCATCCCGCCTGCTTCTCGAGGCCGCCGAGAACGACGACGTAGTCTTCGGCGGCGCGGTCCCAGCGCTCCAGATCGAGGTTGAGGCCGGCACGGAAGTGGACCAGCTTGTGATTATGGGGGTTGGTCTCCAGCGCCCGGGAGACGGCTTCGAGTAATACCTCGCCGGAATCACGGGTTCCGAGCGTCACTTGAACCGCGCCGTTGTTCAGCGTGTTGCGGCAATGGACGGCCAGCGTGTTGCGTCCCGGCTGGAGCGTGGCAGCGGCCGCGTCGTTGCACGAGACGCGTTGATACTTGTCGAGGCCGACCCAGCCGGCGCGAGCCGCCTCGACGCCGTTGAGGAAGATGGTGACCTCGTCGTCGGCGTAGACGAGCAACGACGGCGTGCCGTTGAAACCGTCCGGCAACAGGAACTCCCTGCGGAGCCAGATCTGCCCTTCCGGCCAGGCACGGCCAGAGCCCGGCGCTTCAAACCATGGTCCTCCGCTCTTCCAGTCCGTTTCGTCATAATTGGGATCCTGCCAGCCGTCGTCCGGTTGCTTTAGTGTGTATCGCCACGGTTGCACGCGTGGCTGAGAGCGCTCGACCAAAGGCCGCCACAAGGCGAGTTCCCTGAGCACGTTCCAGCGCTCGCGGTCAGAGGGATCGGTGATCTCCATGGCCATCCGGCCATCGGCGAGGGCCTCGGCGTGCTGCTCGAGGCGGAGGTGGACCAGGCACCGGCGTTCCAGGAGATCGGCTCTGGGCTCGCAGCGGATCGCCTCGGTCAGGTCGGAGAGGGCCCATTCCCACAGACTCCGATCCTCGTGCTTGGCCGCCCGGCGCTCCCAGTACCGGACGTCGTCGTGTACCTCGCGTTCGGTTGCCGCCGGCCAGAGGCGGGTTTCCCCATCCTCACTGATCGATGCCACGGTCCGTCCGTCGCGAGAGAAGGCCACCGCGGTGACACTCAATGAATGGCCGGAGAGCACGGTTCGCTGGTTGCCGTGCGCGATATCCCAGAGACGTACCGTGCCGTCATCGCCCCCGGAGGCCAAGAGTGATCCGTCGTGGGAGAACGCCAGCGACCGGACCGAGCCCGAGTGCCCGCGAAAGTAGCGCATCGTGCTTCCGCTGATCGTGTCGTGCAGACGGACATCGTTGTTCCAGTGGGCGACCGCCAGACGCGATCCATCGGGAGAGAAGCGGACGTCGCACGAGCTCCCATGTGATGGGTGAGTGTGCCGGAGAAGGGGTCGCTCGCCGGCTGTGTCCCACACTTGATTGTCCCACGCTCGCTTCACAGCCACCAATGAGCCATCAAAGGAAACGGCCAAGTCGTGAACGTCTTCACCGGCCGTCCAGTGTTTCCGTTGGTCGGTAGCGACGTCGTAGAGAACGAGGCTCGAACCACTAGACCAGACGATGGTGGACCCATCGGCAGAGACGGCAATATGCGAAGGGGGCCACCCGGTATCCTCGTATGGTATGATTCGTTCGAGCTGGAGCTCCGGCTCCGGTGAGGCCGTTCTCCAGACGCGGAGGCCGATGCCGTCGCCTTCACGGCGTGTGAGCGTCAGCAGGAGATCACCGCTATCCGACAAGGCAGCGTGGGAATCGTCGCCCGCCAAATCGAAATCCGCCAGGACGGCACGGGTGGCGGTGTCCCAGCGGGAAACGGGGCCGGTTGCCGCGGAATGCCACAGGGTGAGATGGTCCGCGCCAAACGCGAGGCGCTGCCGTCGGTCACGGCCAACGGCGGTGGCGGCCGGCATCCGCCGGTACGGTTCACCGTGGGAGAGATCCCAGGCTTTGAGGTAGCGGTCTTCGCTACTCGACCAGAGGGTTTCGCCGCCGTCGAGGAAGACCGCCCCCCATACCGCCCGCGAATGCCCTTTGATGGTGCTGACAGGTCGTCCCGAGTCCGTTTCCCAGACGTGCAGGGCGTTGTTGCGGCCGGTGCCGGCGACCAGCCTGGCTCCGTCGGATGAGAACGCCAGCGAGAGGACAAGTCCCCCGGCAGAGAACTGTTGCAGTTCTTCAAAAGTCGATCCGTCCCATAACCGGACGCTGCCGTCCCAGCTCCCGGTGGCGATGAGGCTGCGGCCCGCGCTGGCGGTCCAGGCGACTCGAATCACGCCGCGCTGAAGTTGCTTAAGGTGCTTCCTGATCGGCCGGCCGGAGACGTCCCACACGTCTGCCGCGATCTCCTGGGCGTTGCCCGGCTCCCCGCTGGCAGTGACCAAGAGACTTCCGTCGGGGGAGAATGCCAGGCCGCTGGTTGCCCGGCCGGTCTGAAGCACGGCTCCTTCCGGGCGCCAACTTTCGGTGTTCCAGAAGGTAATCCGTCCCTGCGCGTCGGCCGCTGCCAGCAGACCGGCCGAGGAGAAGGCCACGGCGCGGACCGGACAGGCATGCTCCAGACTCGGTAAAGCCGACCAATCGCTTGTCTGCCACAATTGCACCCGATGATCAGAGCCGGTGGCTGCGAGTAACTGGCCGTCGTGGGAAAATGCCAACTCAACTCCCATTGAGTCATAGAATCCGGCCGTGAGCGTGGCGACGGCCCGCATGGTTTGGGTATCGTAGACCACCACACTCCGCCGCCACACCTTGACGGCCGCCCATTTCCGGTCCGGGGAAACCGCCAAAGCACTGCGCGGATTGGCTGACCGTATTCGCTGTACGTCGAGATGGGCGGCCTGCCACCAATAGTACCACTCGAAGCCGCGCAGATCGGTCTGGTCTTCCAGCGGGATGTACTTGTCGAGCAATTCCTGGACCCGGTCGATGGTGCCGTCCTCATACGCCTGGCGCACCTGCAGCATGTCGGCGATGTAGAGCTCGCGGCGGAGCACGCGCTGTGCCTCGACGGCCTCGTTTCGCGACGCGACGGCCTCGTCGCGCTGGGCCCGATTCTGATCGGCCAGTCCCGCATTGGCCTGGGCCAGCTCACCGTTGCGGTCGGCCAGACGCTTGTTGCGACCGGCCAGGTTCTGGAAGTAACCGGCCGCGGCAATCGACGCGATAGCCACGGCCAGAAGCAACGCGGCGGTGGCGGCCAAGGAGGCGGCCAGGGGCCGGTTCCGCCGGGCCCAGCGGATCAAACGCTCGGTGGGGCTGATCGGTCGGGCGAGGATCGGGCGATCCTCGAGAAAGCGGTGCAGATCCTCCCAAAGTTCCTCGGCCGACTGATACCGTTGCTTGGCGTCCTTTTCCATCGCCTTAAGGACGACGGTTTCCAGGTCCTGGGGGACATGGGGATCGATCGCCCGGGGCCTGGGCGGCTCGCGGCTGGAGATCTGCTCCATCAATGTGAGCCGGTCATGGGAATCAAACGCCACGCGAAGCGTCAACATTTCGTACAGGGTCACGCCCACTCCGTAGACGTCGGCCCGCGCGTCGCAATGCCCTTTGAACCGTTCCGGCGACATGTAGCGGAGCGTGCCCACCACATCGCCCGTTTGGGTCAGGCTCTCGTCCTCCGTCTTGGCCAACCCGAAGTCGGTCACCCAGACCACGCCGGTGGCGTCCAACAGCAGATTGGACGGTTTGATGTCGCGGTGGATCACGCCTCGTGCGTGCGCATAGGAGAGCGCTTCGGAGACCTGATGTCCCACCCTGGCAACGCTGCGGAAATAATGGCGATAGTCCGACTCAACCGTCGAGAGGTCGTGCCGGCCAGGCAGCACCGCCGCGCTGGTGTCCTCCTTTGCGGAACGGGCAGAGGAGTCATCCGACCCTGAGAAAGGACCGTCCTGGGCTTCGGCTGCGTCGGCGGCCGATGCGGATACGTCGCGGTCGCCGGAGAACACGGTTGCCTCGCCGAAGTTCAATGGGGCGAACTCCTCACGCCAGAGCGACAAGGCCACGCTGTTGATCGGCCCAGCAGGGTAGTCTGCCTTGGTGAGGTCGCTCGTCTTCAGCTCGGCCAGCTCGCCGATCACCTCGTCCAGGGGTTGCCCCTGAATGAATTGCATCGTGTAGAAGCAGACGTCGCCGTCCTGCCCCACATCGAACACCGGCACGATGTTCGTGTGGTGCAATCGCGCGGCGGCCCGGGCCTCGCGGCGAAAACGCTCCGATGCCCGTCGGTCCTTGGACACCTGGGCAGGAAGAACCTTCAACGCCACGCGGCGCGAAAGCGACTGCTGCTCCGCTTCGTAGACGACGCCCATCCCGCCTCGTCCGATCTCGCGGAGGATGCGGTAGTCACCGATCTGCCGCGGCAGGAAGCGCTCGGTGGCGGTCTCTTGCCCGGCGGGCCCGGTGGTCTCGTCCGGGTCTGACGATCCCGCGTCGCTGGGCGCCACCTGCTCCATCACCGCCAGGGTGGGAAATAGGTCGCGGATCTCTTTGGCCAGCTTCGGGTGCTCGCTGGCGTAGTCCTCCAAAGCAGGCCGCTCGCCGCGGCGGAGCCGCTCGACGAACTCGTCGGCCAACTGATCGAGGAGACTGCCTTCCGATTCCGGGGCTATCATGCGATGCCTCCTGCCGTGTTCTGCGATCACTCACATCGAGGGATATCCGTCCACCCTACTTCTCGAACAATTCCGGGTAGCTCGCCAGGGTCTCCTTCAGCCGCCTGACCGCGCGGAAGTACCGGCTGCTCGCGGCCGTCTTGCTGATCCGCAGGACTTGGGCCGTCTCGGCGCCGTTGAGCTGCTCGAAGTGCCGCAGCACCAAGACTTCGCGGTCCATCGGCTCCAGGCTATCGAGCGCCTCTTGGACGTGGACTCGCATCTCCGCCTTGACGGCCGCCTGAGACGGCGACGTGAGCCGACCCAACAATTGCGCGGCCAGAGCCGCCGTCGTGGCGGCGGGCATCGGTCCGCGGTGAAGCGACACCTCTCGGCCGGCGTCCCGCATCCGGGCACCCAAGTGTCGGCGGTGGGCGTCGATGAGCTTCTCGCCGGCAATGTGCCTCAGCCAAAGGTAGAACGGGACGTTCGGCTCTTGCCGATATGCCTTAAGCCGTTTGCTGGCTTCGAGATAAGCTTCCTGGACAATGTCCGACTCATCGACCCGGCCCTGAATCTGCCGGTTCAAGCGAAGGCGGACCATCCGCTTGAGCCGCCCGCGATAGGTGCGAAAAAGCTCCTCCAGCGCATGGCCGTCCCCCTCCGCCGCACGCCGCAGCAGATCGTCAACGCAACCAGAATGATTCGCCCTGGACTTTCCCATAAGTATATAAGCGCACTGGCCAGCAATAGCGCGCGGGCAAACTGCAAATATCAGGAAAAACACCGGCCGGCTTGCGTAGCTCGTGCTACACCGTTGGCCGAGGCCGGTCAGCCGTCCCAGCGTCGCCATTCTCGATGCCCGACACGATCTGGGCGATGTTGTTCATTGTAGAGGTTCTCCCGGCTCCTCTGGCGTGTGGAATTATAGGCCCGTGGGCAAGGAATCTCGACGTCACCGTGAGACCAGGAGTTGTGTCCGGTTTATCGTTGGGATTGCAAGACGCGCCAAAGGCCCCAGTTGAACCTCTCGGACTCTGCTCAGACCTTGCCCATACCAGGCACCCTCCACGGAGGGGTGTGGTTGTGTCAGGCAGGGTCGTTTTACGGAATCCGTGCATTCTAGCGCAGCTTCGTAGAAGTATGCGGCGGTGTCACGACGATCGTCTGGTTCAGCCGTGGGGCGGTGGCGGGCCAGATGAGCCGACTTCCTCCGGCGGTCGTGGCTCGAATGTAGTACTCGATGCCGAGTCCCTGGATTGGATCCAGCGTGACGACGTGTACCCCCCTGGCCACATGTCTCAGTTCGACTTCTCGATACTCCCCTTGCCCCATCGACCGCCCGTGCAGCATCGCATGGATGGGACGATGACTGTCCAGCACGATCACTTTCAATTTCAATTGCTCTGCTTCGCGCAATGTCGTTCGGACCGTCGGCACGATCAGTCGCGGCCTACCACGAAAAACCTGCGCTGCCGCGGCCGGCGGAGGAAGAGGTTGACCGTACAGCTTCGCCAACACAGCGTCCGGCCATTAGATCATACGCCGGTAAACGTGGCCTTCCCAATTGACCACCGTAGCCAATCCGCCAGGGGTGGACACGATACCGAACAACGGCTGGAAGGCCTGCTCGATGCTCTTGGTCATCTCTTCACGAATGGCAAACACATTCCCTTCGATCATTGCTTTTCGTTTGGCCGGGTCCGACTCCGCTTGTGGACTGGGCAAGCATGACGTCCGAGCCCCAGTCACCACGTTCAAACAAGAGCGATGCTCCGAAGCGATACTCGCCCGTCGGCCGGGTTGTTCATTTGCTGACGCTCATCAATTCCAACATCGCTTCGCCCATGGCGTGGCCGATGCGGGTGTGCCAGATCGCGCTGCCGAGGTAATGGTACGGCCGATCCGAGCCGACGTTCTTCCACTCCTCGAAGTGATTCTGCCAACCGGGGTACACGCGTTCGGCCTCCTTGTCCACCAGCAGATCCGTCCGGAACGTCTTGACGTTGCCCTTGAACTCCGGCACGTCGTTCATCGCCAACTGGGCCGTGCGGACCTCGAGCCCGCCTCCCCGGGCCTCCTTGGATCCGTTCGTACCGATCGCGGCGATCACGAAGGGCAGATTCGGTGCCTTGAGATCCTTGCGCACGTCCTTGATGAAATGCTTCATGTTCGACTCGTACTCTCCGGGCGCATCGCCCCACTGGTCGTTGAAGCCCTGGAACCAGGCGAACCCGGCGACTTCCAGTTTCTTCCCCTTGAGTTCCGGGAACAAGGTTTCATAGTTTTGGAAGAGGCCCTCTACCTCGGCCATCATGTTGCGGTAGGACGAGCCGTACGGCTTCTTGATGTCCTCCAGCGTCGGCAGTGGGTTGTTGCGGTTGTTCTTCTCGTTGTCCAGCTTGACACGCTTCTGTGCCTGCTCAAGCGCGATCTGGAGTTTCTCATCGCTGGGCAGCCCGGCCGAAGGGGAGCGGAACAGTTGGAACAGCGAGTGGCCGCCCCAGGCGGTCTTGATCAGAATGACCGGCTCGTCGAAGTGTTCGCCCATCATGTGGCCGAACTCCAGTTCCGTGCCGGTGTTCTTGCCAACCCCGTATCCGATCGTCAGCCGGCCTTTGCGGTCCAGGAACTTGACGAACACATCGTCGCGGACCACCCACTTGTCGCCGTCGCGCAGGTGGGCAAAAAAGTCCTTCGTCTTGGGGTCCGTCGCCTGGTGGTCCATCAGGCTGTTCGCGGCGTGGCCCTCCATGTTGGACTGGCCGGCAAGGACAAAGACCTTCACCGGTTTCACCTCTTCCGCAGCCCGGGCAGAGGCGGGTGCCAGCAAGGCGGCGATCGAGACGACGAGTGCGACGAACAGGGTTTGCCTTTTCATGGTCGATACTCCTGTGGGAAGAATTGAGTGGTCCCACCACGGGTGGTCGGGGAAACGTTCAATAGGACGAAATCGCGGACGGGCGGAAGGATCCTTTCTTGCAGAGGTCGTTTAGTTTCACAGCAATCGTTTGGCGTCAAAGGTCTTGCACTGGAGGTTTCCCACGGCAGAGCAAAGGGGCGCGAATTAGCCGTTGAGGCTCCGGCGCACGCCGGAGGATCAGGCCGATTGGCAACAGCCCGAGTTTTAGCTCCCCGAGCGGGTGAAGTCAAACGAATTGGTTCCCGCCTGATTCGGGGCGTCCGGTTGCAGTACGGAGGCCCATGCGGCAACCACTTCCGGCGCTCCGTGCCGTGCCGCCCATCCCAAGAAAGCTCCGGCGCTGGGAGCCGTCCTTGGCGAGCGTTTCCATGTTCGGCGTGCGATAGCGCCGATTCAACTCGGTGGTCTCCGTGTGAAACGGCACGGACGTGCCCTGCCAGCCCATGTCGTCAATGAAGAAGAACACAATATTGGGGCGAGGATCCTCGGCGGCCACGGGCCGGCTCACCATGCAGAGGACTACGCCCATAGCAGCAAGAATAGTACGGTACACGGGGTTACTCTTTCTTGAATGTGATTTCAACTCGGTTCGTCTTCTCGTCCGGCAAGATCAGTTCGCGACAATTGGGCCTGCCGGGAAGTTCCCTCATGGTCGCTTTCCCCTCGATGATCTTCATGGACGTGATCCGGCTGGCGGGGGGCAGACGCACCGTGATGGTTTGGGCAACGCCGGATGTCAGCGTCAAGTCAATATGACCGGCCGGTCTGTCCCATGCGAGGCGGTCTATTCGAATCTGGCCTCGGGCGAGGATGCCATGGATGCTCCCCTGCGGCCAACTCGGGGGAAGCGACCGAAGTAGATCCAATGTTCCATGCAACGAAAAAGCGAGCGATCTGTTGATAATATCCGGGAATGCCCCGTTTCCATCGAAGTTGAAGATTCCACCATTGGGCCGTAAGGACATGTGGAGGCTTGGATACACCCTGTCCGCCATGCTATTGATGACCTCGTCGACCACATCCGCCTGTCCCAGGTATGCTGCTGACTGTGCATGGAACGCTCGCCCAAAGGGGATTCCCGCCCAATCGGCCCGGGGGTTGCGTAGCCATTGGTCGCCCTTTTTGCGAAAAGCTACTTCTGCTGCTTTCCACAGCTTCGGCGTGGTGTCCGGCGAGAATTCAAAGCTACGAAAGACGGGATAGAAGGGGGAATGATGCCGGTGATTGTAGAGATGCCTGAAGGAGCCATCCGCCCATTCGGCAAGGTCTCCGTCGGGGCCGATCTGATAGGGCGGCATCCTTTGCAGCATCGCCCGCCACTTTCCGACATTCTCCTGCTCGATCTGCAGTTCTTCACAGGCTGCGATCAGATTGGTCAACAGCTCTTTGGCGATTGCAATGTCAAAGGTGGAGTTGTCCGAGATGAGCAGACCACCTACTTCGGGCGAGAATGACGGTCGATAGATGTAATGGCCGCTTGCATCCTTCTCGACCAAAAAGTCCTCGTAAAACAGGGCGATTTCTTTCATCAGGGGTATCGCCCGGTTCGCCAGAAAGGCTCTGTCTCCCGTGTATCGGTAATAATCGTAGAAATAGCTGGCCAACCAACCGGCCCCCGGTGTCCAGAACTGAAATGCCCAGCCGCCCCCATAATGAAGATTCAAACCCGTATTCGGCGACGCGACGATTTGCGATGCAATCCCTCGGGCCCCAAACAGCTTTTTCGCATTGATTCTCCAGTCCGGCAGGAGGGATTCAATCAGTCGAAAGTAGCCCTCCATTCCCTCGATCATATTGGCGCTTAACGCCGAATCCATGGCGTTCTGAACGTTGGTGTCGAAGGTATAGGAACCATTCCACGGAGCGGTAAACACGCCGTTCCAAATACCCTGCAAGTTCGGAGGCAGCTCACCGGCGCAGCAGATGAAGTAAAAGCGGCTGGCGTCATACATCTTCTCGAGCAAGGCGTCCGGCACTTGCTTATAATCGGTCGCGCTAGCACGCCCCAGAAGCTCCTCCGTGGTGAGTTGGCGATCATCTCCGCCGTCGAGATCCAACGTCACGCGGTTGAAAACTTCGCCATGTTCCGCGGCATGGGGTCGCAAGAGGGTGCGATAATCCGGCGGCAGGGCAAGCAGGTCGTTCTTCAAGACCTCGACAGACCCCTGCTTGAGCTTGTCGTACCACTCGATTCTTGCGAGCAGAAGCACCTCGTCGGCATCGGAGATAACGATTTTCTTGCCATCGCTCCGGGCGCGGCCGCCCCGGGTGATTACGCGGATGACATTATCGTAACCGCCCGGGCTTTGCACATAGGCGTTATGATAGGTGATCCACTGCTTCTGAACGCGAAGCTCGGAATCAATCAGATCATGGGTGACCGGAGGCGTGGCGATTGTCAGGCTCAGCGGTTTGGCGACTGGACGCGTGATGGACAGAACGGCTACGTTGTCGGGTCGGGACACAAACAACCTCCGCACATACTTTCCATCATCATCGCTCCAGTGTACCGATACCTCCCCGCTCTGGAAGTCAGTGGTTCGCAGGTAGTTCGCGACAGGTCCCTTGGCGGGCATTTCGAGTTTGAGTTCGAAGGCCAGATGAAAGGGATCGCTATGGTAATTGAAATGCCCTTGCTCGGCGGCTCGTTGCATCGAGAAATCTCGTGCGGCTATATGACCTTTCTCCCGGATGATGCGACGAACTTCGGGAAGGTATTGTCCCAAATCGGGGATCTCCGGACGACGGTGCGGCAAGTACAATCGTTCGTGGTTGAAGACAATCGTTTCTTTGGTTGGGGCTCCGTATACGACGGCCCCGATTCGCCCGTTGCCCGTGAGGAATCCATAATCCCATCGGCTTGCCGGAGTGGAACTAGCAACGCCTCGTGCCGGGATACGGGCGTCTCGGGTGTCTGCCGCGGTGTGAGGAGGGTCGCCGGCCGGTCCTTCCGCTGCACCGGCCGGCGGCAGCCACACTGCCACCAAGGCGGCGATGAGAATGGTCCGGAATATTGCGTTCGTCTTGTTCATTGGCTTCATCGCGCAAGTTCCTTGCTCTGTGTTCTCATTCAGTGTCCTCGGGCGTCGCCTCACCCACCACGCGGAAGCCGACGTTGTACACACGCTGGTACGGCGGATAACCGAGCCGGAAGCTCGACGTACACCGTTTGGGCCGGTCCCGCCAGGAACCGCCACGGACGACCTTTCGAGCGTCCGGCGCGGCGTTTTCTCGCCCGTCCCGCTCGTCACAAGAATGTGGGGCGTATGTCGACCGGGTCCATTCGGCCGCGTTGCCGTGCATGTCGAACAGCCCCCATGCGTTGGACCGGTATTTGCCCGGGGCCACGGAGATCATGGCTCCGTCATTGAACCGAGCTTCTTTGGGAATCCAGTCGTCGTACTTCGTGGGGCTGGGGATCGGCTTGTCGAGGACGTACCAGTCGCGGGCGAAATCGCTCAACTTGGCGTCGGCCATGTTGGCCAATTGCGAGAAATCGGCGTCCAGATCCCCGTACGACATGGGAGTTGCCGTTCCCGCACGGCACGCGTATTCCCACTGGGCTTCCGTCGGCAACGAGAACCCCCGGCCCGTTCTTGCCGAGAGCCATCGGCAAAAGGCCATTGCCTGGTTCCAGGACACGCGCACCACCGGCTGCTCGGGTAAGTTCATCGGGTGGCCGTGGACGCCGTGGCACGCGCTGAGAGTCGACTCGATGCGGCTATCATGGTTCGGATCATATTGAGCGAACTGCCGATTCGTCACTTCGCAAGTACCCATCCGAAAGGGCGTCTCGATGCGCACTCGCGCCTGAGGACACTCATCGGCATCGCTGTCCATGCTGCCCATGACGAACTCCCCAGCCGGGACGAGAGTCAACTGCATGGTCACGCCGTCGCCCAGATCAATCGTCGAGGGTGAAGTCAGTCTTGCCGACTGCTGACGCCGCCGGGCTTCGGCGGCATCGAACGGCCAGCCGGGACAAACGACGTCCGTAGGCTTAACTTCGGGCAGCCGGTCGGGAACAATCGGCTCGATAGGACCGCAGTAGGCCGACTCGGGGCACGGTTCCGGTAACGCCTCGGGATCGTCGTCGACGTTGCCGTAGCGCTTCAACAGGTCACGGCGGCGCTGTCGCCCAGGGCCGGGGTCCCCCACGTCTTCCCCCCACGTCCCGTGGTAAGGGCAGTTGAGATCGATCCAGGTGATCAGCCGATCCCAGCCTTCGGCGTCCAGCTCGACCCCGTAATGGCCCTTGGCGAGCATCTGCACGAGTTGCGTGGTGTCGGCGTGGAATTCCATCGGCTCGAGCAGGTGGTAATCGCTTTCCAGCCCGGGACGGCGCACGAAACGGTGTAGCTCCGCGTAGCCCACGGAGAATCTGCCGCCCATGGCCGCCTTGCCGTGGATTTCGTAGTCGGTGATCTTGGCGGTTCCTCTCAGGTCGGCGATCCGGCCGCCGCCGGGGGCCGGGCGTCCGTCGTGGCAGCCGATGCAGTGACGGTCAATCACCGGCTGGACCTCGCGCTGGTAGCTGAACCCCCGCATCGGGCCGTACCAGGGCTTGATCTCGTCGGGAGGTTGGCTCAAGGCAATCGTCTGCCTGCTCGACGGGGCTGTGTTCTGCTTCTCATGGCATCCGGCGCACGAGACGATTTCCCCGGGCATGGCGGTCATCCAACTCCGCATCAGCTGTAGGGCCTTCCCCTCGGCGTCGAGCGGCTGGAGCGCAATCGGTGTGTTGGCGGGCACGCGAAACCTGGCCGAGCCATCCTCCTGGATAGGCACGGTGCCGATCACCCGCTTGATGTCCCATGGCCCGTCCATCCCGACAACGCCCATTGACCCGCTCAGATCGTGGTAGGCGAAATGGTACGTGAACAGCCTTAGCGATTTGACCGTGCCGCGGGGCACGTCTTTGAGCCCGTCGCCCGCGTAGATGTCGGAAATGTAAACTTCGGCGTCCGTGCGCAAGCGGTCAACTTTGTCGGGGATTAGCGGCGGTGTGGGAGTCGCCCGAAACGGCAGCGGCTCCAAGAGAGCGTAGCCCGGCATCTCCTTTACGAGCAGCATGTTGTCGAACACGTCGACCAGGTAGATTCCCCAAAGAGATTCCGCCGCGGGCTTCGACGAGACGAGAAAGTATTTCTCGCCGAGCGGATAGGGATGGAGAAATTTCGGCCAACTGTCAAGCGTCAGCCCGTCAGCGATGATCGGCTCGACCTTCCTGCCGTAGCCGGGAATCCCCTGCACGACGCCGTCGGCCTCGTATCGGCCTTTGGACGGGTCGAAGATAACCAGCTCGCCCATCCGCGGATTGTCGTGATGGCCGCCGACGACGCCGATCACACGAGTCGGGTGACAGGGAACGGGTCGGGCGTAGAAGATCGAGTTGGGCCAGTAGGAGTTGCTCCCATAATACTCCATCTGCTCCGTGCCATCTGGGTTCATGTGGAAAAGGAGCCGAGTGTTGGAGTGCGGTGTGTCGGTGTATTCCCACCGGCTGTAGAGCACCCGACCGTCGTTCATCACCACGGGACACCAGTTGTGCTCCTGGTCGAACGCGAGCTGGCGGACGTTCCTGCCGTCGGCGTCCATGGCGTAGAGCGTTGCCACGTGCGAAGCGCCCGTCACGCAGGGAACGCCGATAAAGCAGGCGGTCGAGGTGAACAGGATCTTGCCGCCGGGGAGATAGCAGGCGTCGTAGCTGTCAACGTCGGGCTCCTCGCCGGTGAGTTGCCTGAGTCCGGAGCCGTCGGCATAGATTTCGCAAACTTGCCAGCGGTCATTTTCGCCCGGCATCGAAAAGAGCATCTTCCCAGCACCGAAGTGCAAGTCGACGTCGCCGACGAACCGACCTCCGCCGGGCCTAAGCAGGCTGGTCAAGCTGCCGTCGGGCCCCACCGGCTCGAGCACCGCAATCTCGTTGTCATAGCCCGTCTTGGGCAGGCTAGAATTACTCTCCCAGTTCCGCGGCAGGCCCAGGTGGGGTGAATCCGCGCTCCGCTTCACTAGAAGCAACTTCTCGAATTCCAAGAGAGGGTTGGCCAGAAGCGCTTCGCGGCGAAGCGAGACCAGTGCCTGCTGCACCTCCTTCAACTCGCCGGCTGCTTTGCTGCGGCACTCCTTGAGTTGCCGTTGCAGCACGTTCAGGCGACACAAGTACTCGGGGCCGTTGGAGTATCGCCGGCCGAAGGTCTCCGTCAAATCGGTGATCGCCAGCCGCAGCGCGGCGACGTTCACGTCGGTCGGCGGCACGGGCAGCTTGCGCGCGCCGGGGCGCTGAAGCCTCCAGTCGGTCGGGAACGCTACGGGGCTATCGAATCGCAGGCTGACGACGTGGGGAAAGTAACCGTCGCAGTAGAGCCTCACTGTATGACGGCCTTCGGGGATCGAGAGCGTGCACGCCTCTTCCCAGGCGGCTTGGCTCGTATTCCAGCCGCCGGTCGGCGCGCGGCAGCAGAGGCCGTGGCTCTCTCCATCGAGAAAGAGTTCCAACGGACGGGCCGTCTGGGCCGAATAGCGAATCCTCAGCGCGTACCGGGCGGTGACGGGGAACTCGACGTCGTACTCGACGTAGGTCGGGTAGCGCCGGTTCCCGATCATTGGCTCCGCATCGGCGTAACGCGTGGTGCAGACCTCGATATTGTTGCCTCTGTCGTAGGCGTAGGCGGGGATCAGGAAGGTACCGACCGGCTCCACGGTCGACGCCTCTTCCGCGGGCGATTCCGCCCCGAACGCCGCGACTACCAGGAACGAGCCGGCCACCCACACGCAGAGCGGCCCGAGCAGCCGGGCATCCCGTCGGCGTAGCGAACATGGACGGTAACTCATCGCTTTCCCCTAGCGAAAGGAGGTCGCATTCGGCGTGGCTGCGCTCGGTAAGCCAAGCAGTGGGTCGGCCGTCTACTTTCAGCGCGCGGCCCATGCCGAACAGCGAATTCAAACGGCACAGCCCTGAGTGTATTTGTTACCGTGGTGAAGTCAAGCGAATTGACCGCCCCCTCTGCAAGAGACTCTGATCTCTCCCCGGAATCACTTTGAAGAGAGGGATTCTGTCGCGGTTTCTCTACCTCAGGGCGCCTCCGATACGTGGAGAAGCGTCGCCGAAGGTCGATTCCGAGAAAACGCATGAGGGTTCTGACACGCGAAGCCCAGCTTTTATTCCCCCCCAGTGGAGCTGGTGTGGTCGATCGCGTCCAGTGCGAGATTGGGTGGATAAATGAGACTCGATTGTATTCGACCAAGAATACCGCCCAAGCCATGGGCCGAGCGGGCCAATGGTTTCTCTTCTTCCAGAGCAGATTACCCGGGCCCGATGGATACGCCCAGCCCTTGCGGACCGAGCGTTGGGGACTCATTCGACCTCAAACACCCTCACCTCCACGAGGTGGACGCCCCGGTTGAGGTTGTGGTAGAGCATGTTTACTCGGACGTAGCGAGCGGGCCGCGGAGAGAAACGGTGGTCGTCGCCCGCGGGCGTGGCGGGCGTATTGTTGCCGCTCATGTCGGCCACCCGGGCCCACGTCTTGCCATCCCCGGAGACCTCGACCGTGTAGCGGTAGTACCGACCGTGCCCCCAATACGGAAAAACGTGGATGCGGTCGATCGTGGCCGGCTTCTCCAAGTCGATCTTTAGCCAGGCAGGATAGGGATCGGTCTGCCAACTCGTCTGCAAGTGATCCGCAACCCCGTCCACCGCAAAGCGTGGCGGATAGGGGCTCAGCGCCGCCGATGCGGTGACTGGCTTGTTGACCGCCAGGCCGTGGACTGCGGGATCGACATGCCTGGGCAGTACGAGAACCGGTTCGCCGAACTGCTTGACGAAGTCGCTGTCACGCTGTCCGGCAGTCAGCAGCAACGGAGGTTCAACAGGGTAGGGTTTTCCACCTTGTTCAAAATACTTGGTGTATCGCCGGCCGTATTCCTTAAGGAAGGCCCGGCGGACCAGGTCAAAGCTCAAGGGTTCGGCGGGGTGGTCCTTTTCGTCGGGCAATAGGAACGGTTTGTCAGCCCGGGCGGGATCGTAGTTCCCATCCTTCACGACAAAACTGTATTCACGGCGGTAGCTTCGCAGAATGTTCTGATAGTTGTTGTCACGGGCGCCAGATCTGGGGCGCCACGTGATCGACACCTCGGTCACGTTCGGGCTGAAAAAGAGCAAGTCGTCTTTCTCGAAAGCGCGGCTGGCATCGGAGGTGAACGAGTCGAGCTCGACTGCGGACGGAACGCGAAAAACGAGGTACCGGGGCGGGTGATGGAAATCACTCTGCATGGTTAACGTTGCCCCGTCGTCGGTGAAGGTCAGCGTACTGGTGATCGGGCCCATTTCTGTCGGGGCGCTGCGGATGGCCACCTGCTTGCCGGGTACGATCCAGGACGGCGAGATCAGCGAGTACAGGTAAAGGTCGCGTTGATCCTCATCGATTCCGGCCTGACCGCCGTATTCGCACACCATCATGTTACGGATGAATAGCGCGGTCTTGGCGGCGGCCCAGGCATGTGGTGGGGGGCAACCGGCCGACGGCGTGCGATTCGACCACGGCACGACCAGGTTCTCGAATCCTTCATGCGTCGAACCGTTATGCAGCAGCACGTGGTATAGGTCCAGCAGGGCGTGTCTCTGGTCGCCAATCGCCCGGTACTGTTGGGCCTGGTTTAGCGTGATGTACTGATGCACGTGCATTCCGTTACGGTAGCTCATGCAACCCTCGCGATACTTCCTGGCGCGAATGGTCGCTAGGGTCTTGGCCACCCGAGGATCATCTACGTCGAGCAGTTCCGTGGGGTAGACCAGCAGGTTGTTTTCCCAGTCCTGATTCGGATATTCATTGACTCGTCCTCTTCGCCCCTGTACCCAACCGGCAGTCCAGTCATAAAGGCCCGAGCGGATGTAACCCTCTTGGTGATAAACGCGGTCGATCGCTTTGAGGATCGCCTGGCGGTACGTCGCCTCGGCTTCGCCCCACGCGTCGGCGTCTGCCGTTTCACCCATGATTCGGGCCGCCCGAATGGATGTCCGCAGCGCCAGCAAAGCGAACAAATTGTGGCAAATGTGGTAGCCGGTGACCATCGGGGCATCGTAGGGAATCGACGGTCGAATCAGCCCGTACGGATTGTTAATCTTGTGGTCGTTGACGATGAACTCGGCCCCCTTGCGGATGGTGGGATACACCTTCCGGCCATACTGCTCGTCGCGCGTCATCACCAGATGATACGCCAGGGCGAACAGTCCCTGGCCGTGCGAGGTGACAATATCGTCGTTGCCACGGTTGTGCACGTCGATGAACATGCCCGACGGGTGCTGCTTGCCGATCAGCCAGTCGACATTGGGCTCGCTGAACTCGTACAAGCCAGCCGTGTCGTAGGCCAGCAGCATGTCGATAGACGCTCAGTCCGGTGGCGGTCCGATCGGTGACGTGGTGGTCCGCCGCCAGGTAGGGTTGTTCGTAGGGTACTCCCGGCACGACGTAGCGGGCCGTTTGCTGCATACTGGCGAGACTTCACCGCTGACGCTCCCGACCACCGGCGGCCGCCTCGAGCGGCTCGTCGCCTCAAAGGTTGGGAAAACGACGCATCCGAGGAACCCCAGCACAACCGTTTTCTGCGATGGCGTCAGTAAGGTATTGGGTCGGCGCACCGGCGGCGTGGAGAAGTCTCTCGTCAGCAACTCTATCCGCCTTGACGATTGGCGTGGTTTTCGGACGGCAACGGCCTACTTGGCAATACGATAGCAGACCACTGACTGCATCCCCCGGATAAACATCCGGCCGTTGGCGATCGTCGGCTGCTGCGGCCGGCCCAAATCCACGTTCAGCCGCACGCGGCCCAACTCGTGGAAGCCCTCCCGGCTGGCCTCGGCCAACACCAGTTGATTGTTCGCCGTCAACGCAAAAATCAGCCCGTCGGCGACGACCAGGTTCTGACTGTTCGTCCACTGCCTCGATGCCTCTTTCCAGAGCAGCCGGCCGTCGGCGAAGTTCGTGCAGTGCAGAAAACCGGCGGTGCGGTTGCCGCCGAAGCCGAAAACGGCGTCTTGGTACACGGCCACCGTGTTGTAGTTGTTGGTCTGCAATTCGGTGCTGACGTATACCTCCTCGCAGGCGATCTTTCCGTCGGCGGCCTTCATCTGAAGACACGCGGAAAAGTTCTTGCCCCTTCCTTCGCCGCCACAGACAAACAGCCGCGAGCCGACGGCCACGGGCGTGCTGACCATGCCGATGATGATCGGGGCCGGGTAGCTGTAGCGCCACATGAGCTGGCCCGTGGCGGCGTGGACCCCCAGGACTTCCCTCGTCCCGTAGGTTGTCACAATCACTTGCGGGATGCCTCCGACGACCTGGTAGGTCAGCGAGGCGGGCGCGCCGAGTTCCCGTCCCTTTTTCGATTCCTCCATGGCCACGCTCCAGCGTAATTCGCCGGTCATTTTATCGAGTGCCACCAGGACCACGCGGTCGGGATTGTCGGCCGACACGTAGAGTGTGTCGCCGACCACCAGCGGAGTGGAAGCTTCGGTAGCCCAGAACGACTCGTCGACGCGCCAAAGTTCCGTGCCGTCGGTTTTCAGGCATACAATCGGGCAGCACATGTCCCACACGTCGGTGTTTGTCGCGTAGGGGATGAAGTAGACGCGATCCCCGTCGACCACCGGCGAAGTCACGGGACCCCTCGTAAAGTGGCGATTATTCCGGTCGATCAGCAGGCGTTTCCATAACGTTTCACCTGTGCCCGGATCGAGACATACGGCCCACTGCTTGTCATCCGTTTCGGCGGCCGTAAAGGCGCGGCCGTCGGCCTCCACGACCGCGCTCTTCCCCCACCCGATCTCGACGCGCCACAACTCTTTCGGTCCTCCGGGAGGCCATTGGCGCAGCAGGCCCCTGGCGTGGTAGACCGTGTTGCCGTCGTTTGGAATGAAACGATCGAGGTCTGTGTTCCCGGCTTCGCCGGCCCACGCCAGCGAACTCGTGTGCATCCATGGTGCTACCATGAGTCCCACTACGACGAAGTACAAGTGAGTCCGCTGCATCATGTCTCCTCTCCGGAATCTCAAATCCAGTGCGTGCCGAGAAAAGCCACACGCCCCCAGGCCTGGTTACCAGTGTATACGCCGGAGCATTGGTCTACCAGCCGGCTAGCTTGATTTGGGCGACTTGACGCTGGCATACCACTGCGTGCCGCAAACGGTCGTTGGTCAGACGGGTCAAAGGACGCCCCATCGACCCGGGGACAAATGGTTCGGCCACGACGTGATGATCGAACTCTCGCCCCAGTCGAGCCGGTTCGGATCATGTACGAGCAACGTATCTTGCCGCATCGCAAAATGGCGATTACCACCGACCTTGTCTTGGAAGCCAACCTTGGTATGCTCGTCATTTGGGCGTCGCCATCTGGGGCCGATGTAGTCTTGCCGGATACCGGTCAAGCTAATCGCGGCGGTCCTCTTCACTTTGAGGAGATGCCGTTTCTCGGACGCGCGCAAGCAGTTTCGGAATATCCTCGGCGCTCTTGATTTCTTCCGCGACTCGCCGCAGATCCCAGTTTTCAACGAACCTGTACGACTCGCCCGGTCGCAGTTTGACCTTTGGGCTCAAAGGTTCGATTTCAGTTCGCGTACCGGCCGCGTTCACCCAGATTTCCACGCTGTTGCCGCCGTCGGCGTAGTCGCCGTCCGCGTAGACTGGAAAGTGTTTGACGTATAGCCACCCGTCGCGGAATCCCGCTATCCAACCGGCCACGTTGTCGGCGGCGACCTTTTCCATCTTCTTGCCGGGGACTGTAACCAACAGGTTGCCTACGATCTTGACACGCGGCGAACCGGGGGTTTTTCCGTCGTAGCGGTATGCCCCGTGCTCGCCTCGTCGCATCGACCACCGCGCCGGGAACCGGCTCTTTGCGTTCAGCTCGAAGAACGCATACGATGCTCCCGTCATCGTCCGGTCCCATAGGCAGTAGGCAATCTCTTTCGACCCGACGTTGTTCATCGTCTGGCGGAGCGTCACGCGGGCACCTGTCGCTGCCAGTTCGACGACTTTCACAATCTGTACGCCGGTGGCCTTGTCTTTCGAACTTGTCAGCCGCACCGATAGCGGTCCCAACGCCTCGGCCTTGTAGCTACCCGTCCAGAGGGTCTGATGGCTCGGCGGATACTCGAGTTCCGGACCGATGTCGATTTGGCAACCACCGATGAAAAAACTCGGGCCGCCATCGCGGCTGTAGTGGACGATGCGTCCTCCACTGGCAGGCACAATCACCAGACGCGCCACTGCGTTGCTCAGTTCCAGGCAGTCATCCCGGCTATCGTATCGGATCGTTCGTAGTTCCCCCCGTGCTTCGGGAGACATAGCCGACCAAATACAGCAAGCCGCCAGCACAAACACGGTACGACTCATCGCATGTCCTCCGCTGAAGGAGACGATTCGTTGAATTGGCTCTCGTCAAACTCTGAAACCTGACTTATACGCTTTCTCATCGGGACATGCAACATACCGACGAGCGAGCGGGCGGAGTCCCGTCGAGGCAGAGTCGCCATCCACGGGCGCCCGGCCAAACTGTTCCGTCCCATCGAAGGTTGGGAATTCGGCACAGTCTCCGCCTGGTTTCGACCGGATTCGCCCATGGCGTCCCAGCCGACGGGCCTTTGGGGCACTCTGCGGTGCATCAAGAAAGGTGTCCGAGATTGCCGGCAACTGGGGTCGATGACGATCCGCGCCCCTGAATCGGCAGTTCAGGGATCTTCGCCGACCACCCCCCAGAGGAGTGTTTCAGGTGGGGTCCATTCTCAAGGCGCATCACAATACCTGTGGGAAAATGGGACAATCCCGAACAGCGTCTGCGCATCACTGCCCGAGGTAGGAGCCCAGTGCGGTAGTTCCGCTCGCTGGGATGTGTGCGGGGGGGCGGCCCGAATGGGCCGTCCCTGCCGCGACCGCTCGGTCCTCCCACAAAACCGCGACCGGTGGTCGCGTCGTGAAGCCGCCGCAAGACGCGAACTCGCACTACAACTTCAGGTAGATATTCCGCTGCTGCAAACTCCGGACCAGCAGATACGTGATCCCCATAAACACGGCGTATCCGCCCCACATATACCATGCAGGAGCGTCGCGGGGCATGAACGGCTTGACCGCACCCTCGACCATCATGTGCAAGACATAGGCCGCCAATGCATTGGTACCGAACGTTCGCAAGACGCCGAGTTGCCAGCCGTATCGGTCGCAGCAGACGTAGAACAGCACGAACACCGCCAGCGAGAATCCGGCCGAAAACGTCTGATACGAGAGCGTACCCGACCGCTGGCTCATCATCCAATAGTTCCACTCCCGCAACCGGTGGCTTTGGCCGATGTGGCCGTCCGGGTACGGCGGCGGCACGAAAGGCGGCTCGGCCAACAGTTGCAATGCGTGTCCGCCAGTGACCTTCTCCCGAGCGACAGAGATCTGCTCGACGGTCGGGACCACCGGCCCGGCGGCCAGCTTCGACGCGGACGGCTGCGGGACTCGGGCCGCCGGCACGTCGTAGAACCGCGTGCCGCAGGAGAACATGTAGCCCGCCGCCATCAGCAGAACCGACCAGCCCAACATTGGAAGCAGCCGCCGGCGACCTTCCTGCCGAGCGATGGCGTCGTAGGCCAGAGTGCCGACGATCGTGGGAACGGTCCACGTGAGGAACCCCAGCGGCCCGCCGTCGATTCCGTTGGGTTGCCCGTTGTTGACCCAATGGAAATAGAAGACGTGCGACAGCAGGACGTGCAGTCCGGCCGAGCCCAGTAGAAAGGCAATCCGCACGGAGGCCCGAGCCCGAACCACCGGCAGGATCCAAAGCGACGTAACGGCGATGTGCATCAGCGTTTGGAACCAGGTACTCTTCAGCGGCCCGCGCAATGCTTCCCAGACACCCATCGTCGTGAGCAGTTCCCACCTCTCGGCCCTCATTCCGACGGTGTAAACGATCAAGCTCACCAGCACCAGCCCGAGCAGCCGGCGAACCATGCGGAAATAGGCGGCCGGCGTGCCGCTGGATTCGATTCGGCGGCAGAACGTGAGCCGATAGGCGAAGCCGACCGCGAAGAAGAACTGCGGCATGATCGTGTCGGCGTAGCTGCAAAACACGTTGTGATGCCGAAGCAACCAGTGGCTCGCCTCGAAGCTGCCCACGAAATTGACCAGGAACATACCCAACACGGTATAGCCGCGGAACTGGTCCAGGGACGCGATCCGCCTCTTGCTCGGCTCGGCAGTCGACATGGTGTTCAGCTTCAAACGGGTCCCCTCTTTGTCGGCGACGGGCAAATCGCTATCAGTGTAACTGGGCCAACGGTTGGCGACGCAACTTTGCCATGGCCGCCGCAGAATCTCCAGCTTCCGACCTTCCCGGTTTGGAAGACCGGTTATCTGAGGCCGTCCGGGAATTCAAAACGCTGTAAGCCACTGTAGGGAACGGCCTCCGTGCCGTTCCGAGGAACCACGGATCGCACCGGAACGGCACAGAGGCCGTTCCCTACAGCCTCCAATTCCCGGACGGCCTCGGTTATCTTGATGTAAGCTCCCAGTTTCCCCAAATGACGTAAGCCGTTGTAGCGTAAGGCGGACGGAGTTTTTGGGAGGCACAGCTCCCAGCGTCTACCGCCCACTTCCGACGGCGATCATGTCGATCGTCAGTGTACGGTCCGGCTGCCCCACGCCGTGCACGGTGACCTTCGACGCTGCGGGCGGGCGTTTTGGGTCGAACAGTTCGGGACGCAACTTGTCGAGCCATCTGCTCGCGTCGTCGTCAGATACGTAGTACGTGGCCTTGGCCAGATGGAGCATGTCGCCGCCCGTCTTGGCCAGGATCGTCTTCAATTGGGCGAAGACATCGCGGGCCTGGGCCTCGCCGTCGCCCGCCCCGCGCGCCGACAGACCGGAAATGTAAACCTGCCGTTCGGTGCGGACGAGCGACACGCGGCTGAAGGTAGGCGAGGGGTTTACCTCGGGCGGGTTGTAGTATTGCACGGTCTCGGCCGGTTTGTCCGTCAGCGGCAACCGCGCGACAAGCTCGATCTCGACCGGCACCGAGGCGATCCATTCCACGAAGACCACCGGTGGAGCAAGCTGGCCCGGGAAGAGCCTCTTCACCTCGCCCAGCGCCTTGTCGGCCGACGAGGCCGGCATCAGAAATACCTTCACCTGCACCACCTGAGCCGGTGAGAGTTCCAATTGTTCGAGTCTTCCGAGCAGGGCGGACAGCGACTTGGCGACTGCCGACTCGGCCAGTCCGCCTCTTTCCGGCTGACCGGACAGATACGCCACGCCGCCGGGCGGCATCACCGCGGCATCGGCGCAGTCCTTGTCACCGGCCACAGCCTCGCATCGCTCGAGGGCCACGTCCCGGCCTTTGTCGGCGGCCACCGCGACCGCATCGACGGCCACCACCGCCTTGCGATGAGGCAGCGGCGTCAGGACCGTGGTGATCGCCGGGCGGACGGCCGTATCCAGACGCTTGCTCAACAGCTCGCGCACGCGGCCGGCCGTCTGGTGCGACAGCGCGTAGACGTTCAGCCGAACCAGTCTGCCAAGGTCCGATCCAGCAGCGTCCAGCACCGCCTCGAGATTGTCCAGGACCTGTTCAATCTGCTTGTCATCCGAACCCTCGCCCACGAGTTTCCCCTCACGATCGAGCGGCAAGAGCTGGCGCGTGTGGACCAGCGGAAGCCCCTGGACAACCACGGCCTGCGACATGCCTGCCGGGGCATCCAGCGGAAGGTAACGGACCGACGGTTCGGCCGGCTGCTCCGCGGCCGGGCAATCGGCCACCGTTGCCAAGCAGCAGGCCATCACGATGGCTGCAATTGATCGCCATGCCATCAGTTTGCTCCTCCCTAGTATGAATCTCATGTGTCGGACTTCCTACACCTGATCGGGTAGTTCGTAGCCCTTTCGTTTCGGGCAATCGAGATACGTGTTCGCTTCGTCGTCTCTGGGGAAGACCTCCTTTTCCGGATCCCATTTGAGAGGACGTCCCAGCCAGCGAACGATGTTACCCAGATGGCACAACGTGGCCACGCGATGTGCGTTCTCCACATTCATGATCGGCTCTTTGCGCAGTTCTACGCACTTGAAGAAGTTGCTCATGTGGTTGTCGCTTCTGTAGACGCGCCGCGCGTCGTCCGGAAGCGGGTCTTCGTCGAGGCCTATCGGATCGCACTCGTACCCCTCGCGAAAGACGGTGATTTGGCCCCTCTCGCCAATGAAGGTCCCGCCACCGCCTAAGCGGCTGTCGGTTCCGCTGAGTTTGAGCACGACATCGTTGGCAAACCTGTCGTTGGCAAACCTGTAGTTGATGATCGGCCTACTGGAAATGGTATCGCCGCGATCGCGACTTTCCGGATTATCGTAGACCACCTTCTGGACTTTTTCGGCCGGCTCCACCCAGACCTCGACCGGACCGCTGCGGTCCATTCCCAGCGCCCACTGGACCATGCTCAACCCGTGGCAGCCCCAGTTGGCCAGTTCACCTCCCGAATAGGGTCGAAACGACATCCAGCCCGGGCCGACGGCGTATTTTTCCGCCGGCCGGGCCGGGTACTGCTCCCTAACATAAGGTACGCGCGAAAGGTAAAGGTCCGTGTGGTAAGGCACGACTTCGTTTGGACCGCACCAGCGGTCCCAATCCAGTCCCTCGGGGATTGGCTGAGCGGGAAAGTTGCACTCATAGGGGCTGGGATAGTTGTAGCCGATGACCGTATGCACCTTGCCGATACGCCCGTTGAGGATCAGTTCCACGGCCTTGCGGGTCATCGGGTGGGATCGCTGCTGTTCCCCGGTTTGAAAGACGCGTTTGTACTTACGGACCGCATCGGCCATCAGCCGCCCCTCGCGGATCGTATGCGAGAGCGGCTGTTCGCCGTAGATGTCCTTGCCGGCCTGGCAGGCATGGATACAGTGCAGGTAATGCCAATGTTCCGGGGTGGCGTAGATGACCACGTCCACCTCCTTGCGATCCAGCAGTTCGCGGTAATCCTGATAAGCCGGGCATTTGTGCTTGGCCGCCCACTGGCCCGCCCGTCTCTCGTTGATATCGGCCACACCGACGATGCGTATGCTCTTGGGCGGTTTCTTCTGGCCGCCTTTTCCGATGAGCAGTTGCCCGTTGCGACGCCCGCACCCGATAAACCCCACGCCAATCTGATCGTTTGGCCCGGCTGCTTTTCCTTGTTCCCGCGAATCCTCCTGGGGTTCTTCCTGCTTGGAGGCCGCCGGTTTCCCGCACGAAATCAACGCCGGCAGGAAGATTCCTGCCCCGGCAACGCCAAACGCCTGTCCCAGCAATCGACGCCGCGAGATCTTCTTGGTCATTGGAGTCTCCTCACTAACTGATCTTTCGTTCTGCGTCAGGCTGATCACGCGTTGGCCAACTGGGAGGCGTGGGCCTGAATCCTTCGGATCGCTTCGATGATGTGATCCACGTCGCTACGGTCGGCTAGGAGCATATTTTGGTACACCGCGACGGTTGTCTCACAGACTTGCTTGTTGCCTTTGAGTTCCTCGAAGCTGTCGCGATAGGCTTTCAGCCGCGGGGTGGTAAAGAGACGTTTGAAGCCGCGCGAGTTGATCGCCTCGTCGAGCAGGCCGTCGTTATACTGTTCGCTATAGCCACCGCTGCAGGGAATGCCTTCGGCGTGCAGCGCCTTGATGAACTTGCCGCGCGACAGGCCGTTGAACCGCGCTGCGTCGTATCGCAGCGGGTAGAGATGCCAAACCGCCCGGCTGTCTTTCGGCAAACGTACCGGTTCGATGCCGGGAATCTCTTTCAGGCCGGCCGTCAGATGATCGGCGCTGGCGCGCCGGACCTCGGTCTCCTTGACCAACTTGTCGAACTGATGCAAGAGCATGGCGGCCTGGAAGTGCTGCATCCGGTAGTTGGTGCCGCGGGTGAAAGATCCGCTGCCCTGGAAGGTCCCGGTGGCGCGGCCGCAGTTGTGGTAGGCAGTGCATCGATCGAGGAGTTCATCGCTGTTACCGGTAACGGCGCCGCCCTCGCCGGAGGGAATATGCTTCGAGTTCTGGAAACTGAAGCAGCCCAGGTCGCCAAGCGTGCCGCATTTGCGGCCTTGGTATTCGGCCAGCCACGCCTGACAGGCGTCCTCAACGACGGCCAGATTGTGTTTCTTGGCAATCGCGTTGATCGGGTCCATGTCGCAAGGCATGCCGTAAATATGCACCGGCACGACGGCGCGGGTACGTTCGGTGATCCGACTCTCGATCGAAGCCGGGTCCATCGTCAGCGTAGCCGGATCCGTGTCGGCGAACACCGGCAAGGCTTTGTGGCTCAGGATCGTGTTATACGTCGCGATGAACGTGTAGGGCGAAACGATGACTTCATCACCGGCATCCACGCCCATGACATGCAGGCTGGTGAGCAATGCGGTGGTGCCGCTGGCCGTGGCAAGACAACGCTTGGCGCCCAGCAGTTTCGCGTAGGCGGCCTCGAACTGCGGGACCTTTCCGCCACTACCGCCGCGATACCATCGTCCGCTACGCAACACCTTAATGATTTCAGGCTCCCATGACTGGCGCCACTGGGGCCATTTGGGCCAGCCGCCCTTATGCACGGGTGTGCCCCCGAGCAGGGCCGGTTTGTCGGCCGTATTGCTCGTATTGCCCGTGGAGGAGGAGGGGGCGGCGAACACCGTCGGCGTTTGGCGGGCGCCCAGCCAGGTCAGTGCAGCAGAACCTGCCGCTGCAGCTCGGACAAATCCACGTCGTGTCAGATAGTTTGCCATGGCGTTGGCTCCTTCTGGATTATCAGGCGATACTCCCCACGAAGCGTTCACGGTAACGTTCGTGTTGTCACAGCCACCGCGATCCTACCGCGGCAGGGCGACGAAGTCCAGAATAGCCCAGAATCTTGGGCTTCTGTGCATGAGAATCCTCGGCACGGCGGCTTTGTGGAACTACCCCCACTCCCCCACCCACCGGGCTGCGAAGAGGCTCCCGTCCCGCCGATCTGCGCTCCCAAAAGGGTGGTTTTTTGACTTGTCCCGCAAAACCCATGAGTAAATCGGAAAGTGGCCGCCAGAGCGAGCTTCTGTGACCTCTTTGGCTACTCCATCATCATCAAGGCCAACTCGTCGGCGGCTTGAGTGGCCAAAAGGTCGTCGTCGTCCGACGAATCGGGGGCGACCCATGCCAGCAGTGCCAGGTCGGTCGCCATGGCCGAGGCCTGACTCGTTCCGCTGGCCGTGATTTGGACGTTGTCCGCGTGTCCATCTTCCTTGGAACTGCTGACCGCAGCTCGAACGGAACCAGTCGTTTTGACTGTCCTCCACCCACTGGCCATTCCACTCACCTACTTCAAAACTGCCGGAGAACACTACGGTCTCCGCCGTGTTTTCGGTAATCGTGACGCTGGCCGTATCGATGCCGCCGTTACCGTCGCTGAGGGTGTAGGTGAAACTGTCGCTCCCGGAGAAGCCCGCGCCCGGCGTATAGGTCACCGTGTTGTCAACGACGTGGGCTTCCGGGACCGAATCGACGTCAGACCCATTGACGGGTCCACTGTATCATGGTCGCTCCTACTTGGGTTTTGACTCTGTGCGGACCGGCCTCTGGAGACTGTCCGCGCGGGGTCGTGTTTTTGGGCTCTTCCGTCAACTTAGTGGCTGAACGATGCGACCAGTACGGGTTCCTCTTCTCTGTCCCGTCCAGAACAGAGAAGAGGAACCCGTACTTGCTGGGTAGCAGACTCGGGCGACGCCGCAGGAGCCATGAAATGTCCTGAAGAACCGTTCTTTGTGCCGCGGCATTCTAGCGCGCCTCTGCGACTTTGTCAGCGCTGCGTTTGGACAGCCGGCGGCTTCGTCGTCGTCGCTCGAAGACCCGCCGGAAGTCGTGGGCCGAAGCGTACTTGCCTTCCGCCTTGCCGGTGACGGGGTCGAGGTACCTCATGTAGAGATACTTGCGGTTCGCCGGGTCGCGAAAGAAGATGGCCGACGATCCGTACCGGTCGATCTATCATTAGGTCAATCCGGAAGGCCGACTGAACGATCCCAACGGGCTCTGCTTCTGGCAGAGCCGTTGGCACCTGTTCTACCAGGCTTATCCGGGTCGCGAGGACAGCCTGGGCGTGTCGCTACGTTGCCAGGGGCAAGACGCCCTGCTCAAGTCGCTCGATGCCTGACAGATGAAGGACATCTATCGGTAGGCAAGCCCGCAAGAGGTGATCGTTCCTCCCGAAAAGAGTTCATGGTTGTCCGAGCGTGCTTGCCGCCATCTCGTTTAGCGGCCCCTTCTTCAGGCGCGTCTTTCGTCCGAGGAAACGTCCCCTGCGAGCAAATTGAATCCTTGCTCCCAAGTACACCCATCGGCGAGCAAGGCGGGAACCAGCCTTGCGCGGCGGCTTCGGCGCACAAAAAAAGCGCCGCCCCCGTGGCGGAGCGACGCTTGTGTAGATAAAACGATCCGGTAAACACCCCATCGGGTAAGGGTCAAGCTGATTACGCCGCCCGACGACGTCGGATGGTCAACATCAGCAGGCCCAGCAGGCCGGTGCCCAGCAACATCACCAGCGTGCCCGGCTCGGGAACCCTGAACAACATCGTAATCGACGCCTCCAGGCCAAGCTGCTGGTACTTCATCCAAATGCTGGTCGC
>SDBV01002087.1_pt1 | contig 30000 bp, 36 predicted proteins | sample 2277081 | NCBI WGS metagenome assembly SDBV01 (sample SAMN10402039, study PRJNA504765) | marine sediment metagenome | isolation source: marine sediment core GS10_PC15, 223 cmbsf | place: Arctic Ocean: Southern Knipovich Ridge | collected 2010
GGAGCTCGTCCGGAAGACTTATTCGCAGACACGATTGTTTCGTGGACTGAGGATGCGTTTGCGACAGACCTGTTAGCTTAGGTTGGCGGTGTGGTGCGAGACCACAGTCCCACAGGCAACGCTATCGCGGAACTTATGATTAGCGATATGTCAAACTTGCATGGGCTGTCGTTCGTGTTTGATGACCTGTCCAGTGAAACCGGAAACCTCCTCTACAAGCTGGATTCACCGTAATGGCAGAGTCAACTTTAGCGCCGCTTTTCAACGACTTCGCGCAAGAGGTCGGGCAGCTACTGTCGTTTGGCCGTGATTCAACAGCTTGGGGCACACTGGGGACGGCTGATACGCAATACGACATTATTAGCCGCACAATCCAACGCGGGTATCGTAGATTCCTCAGCCCGCCACCCATCAATATCGATGGGAGACAGATTGCCCACCGTTGGTCGTTCCTACATCCGATCACCACGCTCACGACTTCGGCCCCTTATTCCACCGGCACAATTACCTACGATCACACTGGATCGGCTAACGAACTTGAGATCACGTTGGCTAGTGGACCATGGCCGTCATGCGCCGCAGACGGGTCGATCACAATCAACTCCACGACTTATGCGGTCGCCACTAGAACCAGCGACTCGATCATTCTGTTGGCAACTGGTGACAACCCAGGTGCTGACATTGCATCCGGCACGTCCTACGAGCTTGGTCGTCAGGACATGGACCTGGACGACGACTTCGGGGCAATCGAGGGGACGATCACCTACCAAGGCCAGTCGGGTAAGCCACCAATCATGGTCATTGGCTCCAACAAGATACGCGAGTTGCGCAACCGCCAGTCAGTTCCTATTAGAGCGCCATACGTTGCAGCGGTTCGGCTTCGAGACACTCAGACGACAACTACCGGTGCTCGATGGGAACTGTTGTTCTACCCCACTCCCGATGCGGCGTATGTCCTGACATTTCAGTATATCGCGTTGGTTCCCAAGCTAGACACGACGAACACCGCTCCTGTAGGCGGGATGATGCACGGCGAAACCATCATGGCCTCAATTATGGCGATGGCGGAAGCGCAATTAGAACCCGCACCACCTCAGTACAACTGGCGTGAACGGTTCAAAGAAACCTTGGAAGCCAGTATTCGTTTAGACATGACCGCAACGTCTCCGGAGTTCTTTGGCTACAACCGCGACAACTCGGACGCGATCCATGCACATCATCACCGATTTCACCGACATGGCTGCAATTACAACGTGACCTATGCTGGTCAGCTTTTCCCTTGATAGTGTTTGTAACGGTGATGATTTGATACTGGAATCTCCAATGCGTCCGCCAAACTCCATCCAGCCGACAGTCGCCTACTCAAGGTCATGTACTTTAGCCCGTATTCCCTGGCCCACTTGGCAAGATATTGAGTTTTCCCGTCCAAGGTCAGTAACCGAACACCCCGATGGTTCCCGGCTTGTTCCGCCATTGTCGCCCATTGGCAGTTACTGGGCTTGTATCCCTGATTTGAGTCCAGTCGATCCAAACAGTCTTTGTCGAACGGTCGTTCCCCCATGTCCTCAAGAAAATTCACGAAGGACGACCGCCACCGCCAACAGACAGATATCCCACGTTCTCCGTAGTCTCGGTAGGACGGAGAGTTTGGATTCGTGCATCGTTGAATCATTCCTACCCAAGCACTGTGCGTGGGAGTTTTAGAGAAGCCATGCTTAGGAAGACCTTTTCGACAACTACATCCTCTCTGCCTGCCAAGGTTACTTTGTGTAACGGTCGTATAGTCACCACACGACTCGCACAGGCAAAGCCATTGAATGCGCCCAGCCTTGTTGTGGCCGAGATTCTCTTTGAGTGTCAACTGTCCAAATTTCTGTCCTGGCTTGTAGGACTTCATAAATCGCTTCGGTGTGTTCATGCTTATTACTCCATTGAAGGGGGCGGTAACAGTATACCCGACTCCGCAGGAACGCTTTACCCATAAGGTGATTCATGGCGAATGTTGCACTAACTAAACCGACGCAATCACCAAGTAGTGTTGTGCTAAAAGCCGAGGGTGGTATTGAAGATGCTGGAACCATTCTCTTTATCCACCTTGATTCATCGGACTGGGATTTCTGGACGCCGGTCGAAGAAACTACTGGTGACGGAAGTGTCGCACCAGCATGGGACAATAGTGAGTTCTTGTATTGTAGATTCGTACTTAGGGGACGCATGGTTGCAGGTACGACACTTGGCATCCTGAACCTGAAAGACCAGTCAACCAAGATCACAATGGGCATCAACTACGGAGCGGCTGATTCTTTCCCTGGTGGCGTTAGCGACGTACAGGAAGTGATGATCGAACGTGTCCGAGTCCACCACAGAGTACGAGCGGTCAATGTTGGTGTAGTCATCATCGGCTACACGACTGATACCGTACTGACAGACATCACCTAATGCCAGAGAGCGAACACGAGAAGGAAATACGTCGGCAGCAAGCTGAGCTTGAGCGGTCGATGCGCGAAGAAGGGGAGACACCGATCCCAGATGATCCGAAGCCAGGGGAAGGCGACAGTATTTTTACGCGTGAGGCAGTGCCCACAGATGACTCAGCCCCACGCCGGTCTGCTCAAGACGTGAAGGTTACACAAGGGGTTGGGGGTGATGGGATGGAAGATAGCAGCGTGAAGGACATCCTGCGCGAGCTTGTGCAAGTCACCAGAGCACTCCACGACACCGTCATTCAGTTAGGGCAGGGGTGATATGACAACTACGTCCGCTGGTGGCATCACTATCGACCTAGACCTCGCTGGCTCGACCGAAACTCGCGGTGTGGTTACGAACCGGCGTGACCGGGCGTTGCGACGAGGGCTTGTTGGTGGGCTTACAGCAAGTGTGGAGGATGGTGACCCAGCAGGCGATAGCCATATCTTACAAAGGCGGGCTGCGGACGCGATCATCCTTGCGGTCGGGCTAGAACATCACACGATCACCGACCTTCCGCTCCAAGAGATCAGAACACGGGACTGGGGTCGAACAAGGGTATGGACTGATCTGGTTTACTTCCGTGATTTCCGCACGCTTCACGGGCCGGGCGGGAACGAAGCCTTTGCGTATACGAGGACCAAGTCGGGTCTGATCGAGGTGTTCAGGCACACGACGGGTCCAACGGGCGATCCATCGTTCGGGCCGGAAGGGTTGCCCGCTGGAGAAATGTATGGGGCATCGCCGCTGCGTCTGAAAAAAGAAAGTATTTGGCCGAAAAGCTATATGTGGCGGCGGAGTGCAACCCAGATCGTCATCCCGACTGTCCTTTCGTCCCATCCGCACTCCGCTAATGGCGTTCCCGATCGAATCGGCCTTGTCAACTCAGACAATGTCTCAATCGGATCTGTTGACTTTGCCCCATTTACCTTGAAGTTTGAGACGGCGGACGTGAATGTGCGAACGTCCGGGTTCGGAAACAACCTCTCGATCGTATACGAAACGCAATATGTGTTTACGGCATTAGCGAAAGGCCACTACCGTCAGCGGCCAAACTGGAATGACGCATTGAAAGAATGGGAGACGGTGGAAGAGGTTGGGTTCGATACACTCCCGTTTTTTGGCGTATTCCCGATAGGAAACTGAACCTGCATGGCACTGCAACTTCGGAGAATCAGACCTTGGGACAACGGTAGCCCGTTCCACCCCGACTTCCGCCAGCTCATCAACGAGATGGGTGAAGCGGTCTATCGGTACGAGGAGATTGAGACGGAGTTGATTCGTGTGATTATGACGCCATTGGAAAGTGGAGACGAAGGCGTACCAGCCCAAGCCTCATTCCCCGTCATCATCCAAGGCACGCTCTCGAATGACTGGCCGAAGGAATACGACTGGGTGGAAAGTGAACTGGTCGGTTCTGGACAAGGCACGATTGAGGGTGTGTTGGCTGGTGGAAATAACAGTACAGACGAAGATGATGACGGGAATTTATTGTTTGGACTCGGCATCAACAAGGTCGAGTTGATTCCAGGATTCGGGGAGACGGTCGGACCATATGGTCAACGAATCACCAGCTTTCTTACCAGAATCACCGTACTGGCAATCGCTCCAGGCAGCCCAGCCACGATGGTACTTAGAAAGAACGCTAGTGGGATTACGATCCCTGTATTCGAGGCATACAACCCGATCACGGTTGAGTGCAACGTTCCGCCTGGAGTTCCACCGGATATTGCGGGATGACCGGAATACTACTCAAAGAATGTTGTTGTGAGGACAAGGATGAGGTACAGGCGTGCTGTGACGAGTTCGGCGATTGTCACGACTTGACGGTCGAAGAATGTCTAGCGCAGGGTTGGACGCCGCAGGGGAAGGGGACGGAATGTGCAGAGACGGATTGCCCGGTGCCAGGTGATTGTCCACAAACTCCAGAAGAATGTGCAGGCTGTCCAGACACTCTATTTATGGAGGCTAGCGGGTTTGGTTTCACAGCTTGTTTTACGGAAGACCTGCCTGGGTGCAATGGTCCCTGTGTTCAAGTAGGGCCGTGGAATATAAGTCGGCCCGCAGAAAAAAACCAATTCTGCAACTGGGATATCCCAGGCGCGAATTTTGATTTTCACGAAAGTTGCCACACTAGGCAATCCATCCAATTCTTTCCGTCAGGCGGTGAGATTCAATGTATCGGTACTAAATGGCGCACTGTGGTGAGAGTGGCGGTAGGGCTATTGCCTCCAGTGATAGCATTTGTAGATTTTCTATTCGAGACGCCAAACCTGGTTGATTGTCCGCTCGGAGAATGGACTTTGTCCAATATAGATATAAATGTCTCACCGGATTGGGAGGTTTCCGACATCGTTACTGGCACGGTGGCGGTGTCGTGATCATTCCCTGCACAAACTGGCGTGACTGCGGCGTGAACGGGGGTGGCTGCTGCGCCATCGACGCCTACGAACGACCGAGCTTTGGCGTCTGCCTCCGCATCTGAACCCAGTACGACGGCCCCGCACGCGGGCGTGGCGACCTACTTCACAAGGCCATCAAGACGGCCACCCTGGGCGTAGTCAAGCCATGCAAGGGCTGCAAGGAACGTAGGCTCGAAATGAACGCCAAGCATCCATCCAAGGTTCTCGCAGGAGTTGGTAGCTGATGCCCGCCCATACGCCCATGATTGACTACATCGACCTGACACGCGAGGGTGACGTGACCAGTTGGTTCGAGGTTCCATTCACGAGGAACAAGATGTCCGTAGACATTGTGCTCAGTTCAGGCGCAAGCTGGAGTACGGCGAAGGTTCAACCCCAATGGGCGTTGATGGCGCACGACACGCTCCATGAGAACGCAGTGACGTTCAAGCCTACTGTGACGTTTGACACGGATACGTCCGCCCACCCGTCCATCAGCGTGACGGGTAAACCGCATGTTCGATTGAGAACGACCACGGCTGCTAGTGGAGCAGATGAAGCGGCGAAGGTGATTGTGGGATTCGCATGATTGACGCCTCGAAAATCTCATTCTCCCCGGCAGACCTCGCCAAGTGGCTCGAAGGTGCTGGCCCAGGAGACACGAACGATGCCTTTGACCAGTTGGCGAAGCGAGTGACATGGATCGTCACCGCAGTAAAGACCGCAGCCTACACCGCGAACGACAGAGAGTTGGTGCGGGTAGACCCTAGTTAGGAGACATATGGATGTCTGACATCACCGTACTTGAACGAAACATGAATAACCGCTGGCGGGTGGTAATGCACTTTCCCGTTCCGGCTGGCAATAACACGGCCGGTGTGTCGTGGCGTGATGCGCTTGTAGCTTCAGGTATCGGTGGAACCACTATCCTGCCGGACGGTGATGGAACGGGTGGGACAATCAGTACTGCTGACAAAGTAAAGATCGTGTCTGGTGCGTTGCTTGAGCATGTCGAGAGTGTGAGATTGGGAGATGGAAACCCGCAATCAGCGGCAGAAGAACTCTACAACTCCCGTAAGGCCGACAAGGCCACGCAACTTCAAGCCCGTCTGAATCAGTACGGGCGCAACGTGGATGTACCGTAATGGCCAACTTCACACAAACAGCAATAGCCGACGCAATCGCCCATACGGAAAGTACTCATCCGTGGAGCAGCCTTGGCTCGTCTCTTACGCCGACAGCAGGTGCCTTATGGACAACCATAACGATGCACCACGCTTACGTCGAAGCTGCTACCCCCACTAATCCCCCGTCGTTCTATGTCCAGATCAATCTAGGGACTACAGACGAGAGTTGGACAACGGTAGCTCAGTTCACCTGTAGCAACGCCGCCGTCGTGGTTGAGAACCTGACGGCCACTGAACCTGTAGGTGAGACGGCAATGACGGTGGCGGCTACTGCCGGATTCGTGGCGGGTGACTACATCTACATCGACGACGTAGGCACTGCCGCAAACAGTGAATGGCATCAAGTTCAGCAAATTGTGACTGATACCACCATCGACCTTACCGCCGGTCTGGTGACGGAGAAGGACACCAGCGACAACATATATTCGGAAGCCGAAACATTTACAATGCGGTTGGATTTGTCGGGTGTGGCGAGGTGGCGGGTTATCTATCTGAATGAGGGCGGGACAAGTGTTGATTCCGCCATTTGGGTTCGCCATATTGAGACTTCGGACATCGAATGATCAAAGTCTACCAAGACATCGTGCAGCCAGTTGTTCAGTTCCCGTGGGAGTCGGTGCGTGAACACGAGCCATCACGTCTATTTGTTAGCGGCGATACTGAGTTTTTCAGTGTCGATGTCGCGGCTCTGGCAACGCTCACTATGACGATGGCTTGCTTTTTCAACCCTACAACCACCAATATCTTCCAGACAATGATATGGGTGGGAGATAAGGACAGTGGAGCAAATGCTTTTGTCTTGGGCTTAGACAACACTGGAGCAGTCAGAGGACGGCAAAGAGGCCAAGGGTCCGATGTTATTGTGACGACAACTACGGCTACGGCTGGTGCTTGGGATCATGGTATCGTAACGCACACACCCAGTGATATAGATGTGTACCTTAATAACGGCGGTACCGCAAATGTAACAAACACCCAAATTCCAGCAAACCTCGATCGCACTACATACGGTTATTTGGGGGACTCCACACCCGGCTCGCCCTTCAATGGCCGTATCTTCTGGCCTTGCATTTGGAACGTCGTACTGAACGAATCAGAGAGGGCTCGCCTCGTGTCGGGCGTTCCGCCGTGGTATGTGCGAGCGGAATCTATTGTTTCCTGCCCCAACTTGAAAACGCTCTACGACCCGTTCATGCAGTTGTCGTTTACGAATACAGGAACGATAATCGCTAACCCCTTCCGCGACTGGACATTGCCGGACGACACGGCGTTATGGGGGTCGGTGACGGGGGCGGCAGCCATCACCGCTGCGGAAATCGCCGCAGCGACACGTACTCAGATTCACTACATCGAACAACGCCAACCCGCAGCGGTCGGCTTTTAGCACAAGGAGCCATACATCATGGCAGGCAGAATGTACTCGGTAGTCGATCAGCAGGCGGTAACAACGCCGCTGGATTCGGTTATCTCACTTGAGGGATCAGCAACCGTAACTATGTGGCTTCACTACATCGCCATGTCGTACCTCTCAGACGAGCTGGATGACATGGTGCAGTGGACCCTACAACGATGTACGGCTGATGGTACGGGTGATGCACTAACTCCCACACCGTTCCACGATGCTGATATTGCTGCACAAGGAACGTACCTAGGCAACCACTCAGCCGAGCCGACCTACACAGCAGGAGAAATCCTGCTGGACATCGGCGTGAATACGCGCTCGTCTCAGCAGTTCTTTGCCCAGCCGGGTCGTGAGATAATGACGGCAGCACAAGCGAACCAGGGGTACGGTCTTGGCGCGCTGCACGGAAGTTCTACACCTACTTGTCTTGCGACTATTCACTTTAGCCAGTAAGGACACGCACTATGAAACTTGACGAACCATGTGGCTTCTGCGGCAAGCCTCTTGAGCACGGAGATTCGTTCCATACCCTTTGGGTGAAGGAAGGCGACGCCAGCGGCAAAGAACCCGGCAAGTATAACAACGCATGTTCTAAATGCGCAGGCTTTCCGTCCTCAGCGACTCCGATTCCGCCAGGCGCAAACATGCATAAAGACCAGTGGTGCGCGTGCTGCATGAACATCATGCCCAAGAGTGCTGAGTACAGGCGACTGCGCATCATGGAATGTGACGACTGTGGCTTGGAACCGGGACTTCATGCAATGTGTGGGAATTGTTACGACAAACACCTTCCGCTCGTACAGAAGCGGGTTGCAAAGAAGTACAAGGTGAGCGAGTGGCCAAAGCCTACCGAAACTGTGTTCGACGGACCGGATGACGAGATCGGAACCGAGACGGAGATTGACGATGGCAAGACGCCACACGAACGATACGACAATTATGTCAGTCATCTCGCTGGCCACGCAGTTATGTAATGGCTAAACCACGCGCCACAATGCTTCGCCCCCACGGGTTCCTGGTGGAAACCAAGAACAGCGGGACAGGTAGGCAGATTTGGCAGGACACGGTTGAGTGTTGCCACTGTGGTAGGCACTGGCCTTGGAGTCCCAAGCGATCGGGATTCGGCTGGTGCTTTCGGTGCTTCGGATGGGTCTGCCCTGGAACCAAGTGTGTGATGTGCGTCCCCAAGGAACAGCAGTTGGCGAACAAAGCGGCAGGTAGAGACTTCCGCGACAACGGCGGTAAGGCACAGAGGATTCTTCTCAGATGACGGCACTCCCTACATTCTTCTACCAGGCCATTGCCGCCCCACCCAAGGCTGCGCTGGATGTTCAGGAGCCTATTCACGACTACCAGGGGAGCGGGCCGCAAGTACCGCCCGAGTTCTTCGCGCCTGAGCCTCTGTACTTCCTTGGCGGGATTCCTGCCCAATTAGACCCGTTGCCAATAACACCTGGAGTTCCTACATTCACGGGTGCGTTCGCCCAAACGCAGCACTATCCGATATGGGAGTTCCCCAGCGTCAGTCATGTGTGGGCGTCTCTTTCATACGACGTTATCGTCCTGCCTGCGTTCCCGGAAACGGTTGTAACGCTGCCGGACGCGACATGGGATGGGAACGGGCAAGCACCAGAGGTCATGGTCGTCAACGTGACAAGTTCGACCAAGGAGATTGGGATTCGGGGAGCGATAGTGGATGGTGTGCAACAGCTTATCAACGACAGTCCAACCGCAACCATCAACACTGCCTATGGACGTATGCACTTTTTCTCAACCGGCACGAACTGGATGCGTGTCGATTAGCAAAGGAAAGCCAGGATGGCTAGTAACTCAAATGCACAAGGCGGGGCAGCGGCGGCAACGCAGGTCGAGACGTTCACGCTGAACAACGACTTCAACGACTCCGAAACCGCTCTTACTATGACGGTTACGGGTGAGGATAACACGACCGCGACTGCGGTTATCGACCCATCGGGTGTAGATGAAACAGTGATTGCGGCCGCATGGTTAGTGGCACTCCAAGCCTCAACGGATACACGCTTCACCGCGATAACCTGGACGGTGTCCAGCAACGTCATTACCGGGACAGCGAAGGTGTCTGGTATTCCGTTCTTTGCGGCGTCGAGCGTGACAGGTGGTGCGGGCTCGGTTACAGATAGTGAAACCACGCCCAGCACTGGCCCCCTTGACTGGAACACGGCTGCGAACCACTCCCCATCCGGCGTACCCACCGACAACCAGAAGGTTTACCTTGTCCCCCACCCGACGGATGATAAGTCATACGACTTCAGGTACGGGTTGGTCCAGACCTCAATTGACCTGACTGAACTTAGAATACCGGAAACCCATCGTGCGTCGGTCGGCGATTCGGTCAATGGGTATTACATGCTCATTGACGTATCCGGCACCGGAACCCCGTTGTTGGTTCTCAATGGACGTGGGGAAGCGTACTGGTTCAAAGGGGTTATGGACACGATCTACGCTCTGCGGACGAGCAATTCCAAGAACGCAATACAGCTTGCGGGTGGGGCGATCGTCAATTTATACATAAACGGCGCGAACCACCAGGGTACGTTGACGATTGGAAGTTCAACCGACATCGCCAGCCTCTATATCAACGGTGCGCCTGGTGTGACCGTGAAACTCGGTACTAGCCTGTCCAACTTCAATCTCTTGCGTATGGACAGTGGGAACGTAACGCTTGAGTCTGACATGGTCGGTGGTTCCTCAACTATTGAGGTCAACGGTGGAGTCCTAACGGTTGAAACCGCTGCCTGGACAACGGGCAGCACGATAACTGTGCGAGCACCCGGAATCGTTCGGTTCAACGTCGGGGGAACACTGGATAGATTCAACCTTGAGGGCGGCCAGTTCATTTTGGACGGTAACAAATCATCCGGTCTGACGATAACAAACTCTACCCAATGGGGCGGGCATCTTTCATCGGAGAGCGGCCTAGGCAACCTTACCTGGTCGAACGCGACTGTCCAGCATGGCGGAACGTCGGACGGGGATGTTTTAACCGACCCGCCAGCTTCGTAAGTGACTCGATATGCCCAGACACAAAATACCCGACTTCTTTGACCCTAAGAGTAGGCGACTCACGGAAGATATCCTGTCCGGCAAGACACCATTGGTGGATGTCAACCGCCCAGGTGTCTCGCCCAACGTGCTGAGTTTCTTCCAAGACCCGAAGAATCAAGCGCGTATCGCCAAGCCACTTGCAGGCGGACTGGACCGTGTAGCGAACCAAGCCGCAGTAGATGCGCGGGTACCAGCCGCCAAACGAGCCATATTCGCAAAGCGGGGCGTCCCTCAGCGTATAGGTGACGAGACGCAAGAGGAGATGGTCAAACGTCTACGGCGTGGAGGTAGGAACAGAGAGTCTGCTGCACTTGATGCCAGCGAGAGGTTCCGACTCAACGACCAACTCAAACAACGGCGCGCAGAGCGTGACCAGAGGCGCATAGACCTAGATGAGAGGCGACGTGCGGCAGGACGCCCAACCTCAGAGGACCGCGAAGCACAGCGCCAGGAAGCGTTCAAGCGTATTCGTGAGCGTAAGGGGATATTCCGAGAGGATGTCAACCGAAGGCGGAAGGCCGCTGGACTCAAGCCGTTTGGGCCGGTGGTGCGAGACGAACCCATTCTCATACAAAGTCCTGACGATGTGGACCCGAAGGTGCATGGGAGCGGGCAGGACTTTGATACACCGGACGGCGATACGTTCCGGCTCGTCATCAACCCTAGCGGGGACCAGACACTTGTACCAACAAGGATTGATCCTAGGACGGGCCAGCGCGTCATTGACAGCCGTGAGATCGACAGCAATGAGTTCCAGGAGTCGCTAACGGACACTGAGCGGCAAGTGAGACGTGGACTCATTTTTGGCTCAGGCACTCTGTTTGCTCGTGATCTGCGTGCTATTCACAACAACATCGCAGCGATTGAGAAAGCCAAAAGTAATGGAACAATTGATCCACAGACGGCAGAGGAGCAAACCGAAAAACTAATGAATGATGAAGCGGAACTGATGTTCAGGTTTGACAAGATCGACGGATTCAGCACGGCGTTTGAGGCTGAGTCGGAAGCGGATATTGCAGAGCAAGAGGCACAGCAACAGGCACAAATTGACAGGGCTAAAGAACGCAGGGTATTAGTTTCTAAGTTGGTCACAGACGTAACGAAGGAACTGAAAGAAGCCGCCAAAGCGGTAGCGGATAGGACGAAGGGTGGGGTTCCACGTCAAATTACCTCTGACGAGATCAGGGAAGAGGTGCAGAGGCGGCTAGAGATCATCAACTCACTGACTGGCCAAGTTGATGTCGCACAACCGTCTCAGGAGAACGAACAACAGGTCGAGTCACCAACATCATCCCCTGTGCCGTCACCTGCTGGTTCGGCTAGTGATATCATTGCAGCATCCCAGGCTCAGTTGCGGGCAGTACGGGATCGGACCGGAGAACCTGCGATCTACATTGATGGTTCACCTGAGTCCTTCAATAGGCTCGTCCCTGGCACAGCTTTCATCGGGCCTGATGGCATAAAGCGCCGCAAACAGTGACCCAGTTATACCAGCAAGCTCCTCCGATAGATGGCATGCCTGAGTGGATGAAGGCACCGATTGTGGAGGATGAGCCTGAATGGAAGAAAGCTCCGGCCATTGAGCAACCAAATCTTTCAACTAAAACCGTAGAACTGCGTGCAGTTGGCCGAGCTACAGTTGGATTAGCTGCTGGTGCAGTTGAATCTCCTGGGGTGCTGTCAATACTCGTCGGCGAAATGTTGAACATTTTAGCTCCGGCACCCACGCGCATAGAGCCTGGAGCTGGCCCCGGAGGCCGAGGCCTCCTCGTGGTCGATCCCGAACTGGGCACGGAACGCACAAAACAAATACGCCAAACGTTTGCGAATATCGGCCAACCGTTTTTTAGCGCGGCTGATAAGGTCCGTGGTCTTCAGAACACCGATGTTCTCAAAAAGGTTTACAATGTAGACCCAGAAATACCCCTTGCCGAGAAACTGCGTGATCCTCAATGGTGGCGTGAGGACTTTGTTGAAGGTGCCTCATCGTTCATTGGATTCCTGTTTCCGGGTATGGCGGCTGTACGTGGCGCTAAACTTGCTGGTGCTTCCACCAAAGTGGCAAGGAAGGTCGGGTTCGGGACATCAGCAGCCCTCATCACCGCATCCGAAACTGGACTTCAGTTCGAGGAAATGCGCAATGACTTGATCGCCAAAGATATTCCACCTCTGGAGTCTGGTGCGATTGCCGCTCGCGGTTCCATTCTTTACGGGGCGGCGTCCGGTCTCGTCGAACGCGGAATCCTCCCCCTTCAGTTTGTCCGTGGTGGCAAAGGTATTGGTGGCTGGTTCATGCGCCGAGCCTATGGCGGCGTTGGAGAGATGTCAGAAGAAGAGGTCCAGATGCTTTTAGGTGGACTGACCCGAGAGGTAGCTGGTCTGGACGCGAACCTGAGCGTGGAGGGCGCTATTGAAACCGCAATCATGGCCGCAGGCGGTGGAGTCGTAGTTGGTGGGGGGCCATTACGTGCACCTGCCGCCACAGTCACTATCAACGGGAAAGAGCGCGACGTCACACAGGAACAGGCCGACCGCATCACATCCATCGAAAACACGCCCAGCCGAAATGACTTGAAGGGCGTTGTCCGTGATTCGGACAAACTCAATGCTGGTCAACGTGTCGAAATCAAAGAATCCATACAGGAGCAACTCGATGCCCAAGCACGGACCCAAAGGGAAGCCACACGGGAACCTACCCAAGCCGAAGAAACCCAAGCCCAAGAAGGGGAAGTAGCCGATGCCCAAGCAATTCGTGGCGCTGAAAAAGAAGTACGGCCCGAAGAAAGCCGCGCAGATATTCGTCGGGAAGGGGAAGTCGCCGAAGGCGCGCAGCCGACTCGCCAAGAGCCTGAAGCACAAGTAAGCAAAGCTGAGTTCCAAGCTGCCGTGCCTCAAGGCGAGGCAACCCCATTCGAGAAGGGGCAGCGTGAGTTAGAAGGCGAGAAGTTTCGTGAGGGTATCGGTCCCGATCTTATGGAAGCGGGCCGCATCTTATCCGTAGGCGTGAAGTCCAAGAAGCTCCGTGGGCTCATGTCTGGGGTATTCCGCTTCCCGCCAGGACAAATTGAACTGCGTGATATCCGATGGATACGCACACTCGCGCATGAAGTTGGACACGCGGTTGATTTCCGACTCCACGGCAATCGTTTCCTTTCTGGCATCCTAAAGAGATTTTCTGGACTTCCCATTGGGGAACGTGCCGCACGGGACGAATTGAAGCGTGCAGCAGAGTTCATCCGCCCATTGCCAGAAGGCAAGGCTTGGGGTGATGGCACATCGCATATGAAGTATCGGGCTGGGCACGAAGAACTCATGGCTGATCTGTTCAGCCTGTACGTGCTGAGAAAAAAAAAGGCACGTGAACTGGCCCCGAATGTCACGGCGGCAGTTGAACAAAAGCTATCCGAAAACACCACTGTTCAGGAAGCCGTAACCGCCATCCTGTCCCCCGAAAAGGTCGAAGCGAAACCGGCCGTCAGTCGGGCCGCACAAAGAACCACTTTGCCCGAGAAGGTCAAGCCTGGTCCAACACCTGCCGATCGTGTGCTGCGCCAAGAAGTCATAGACCTAGTGCGTACCACTGTTCGCTCAATGGAAGCTCAGGCTAACCGAGTTCAGTTGGTGTCCCGCAAGTGGCGTAAGGCACTGAAGGAAAGCCAGCGCGAGGACATCGCTGCGTTTGTTGAGGGTATCGGTAACGTGAACATCAAGGGCGACACGATAGAAGCCGTCAGGGCTCGCATGACGCCAGAGATGCGCAGGGTTGCTCGTGAGTATCGGTTTGAGCAAGAGCTAAACCGTCAAGAGGTCAACAAGCTATTTGATGATGCTGGTTCCGGCTCCGAGGCTGTACGGTTCATCGCCGACTACATACCCCACTTCTACCAAGTCACAGGGAAACGAGCACTGGAATTCGCCTCACGCTGGCAGAAGAACACTCCGCATACCCGCCATCGGGTGCTCCCGACCTTGAAGGAGGCGGTTGAAGCTGGGTTGAAGCCCACAAGTCTTGATATCGCTTTCCTCTACGAAAAGTCAGCAGACAACAACTTCAAGGCGGCACTGTCACGAAAGTTTGCTCGACGGCTCAAGACACTACGAACAACATCTGGCGAACCTGTGATGGTTAGCTCACGGGCGAAAGCCGGACCAGATTGGGCGAAGATTGACCATCCAGTTCTCCGACACGTATACGCACGGCCCAAAAAGGGCGGTGGTGTAATCCTTGGGGAAGGCAATGCCTATGTTCACCCATCCATCGAGCGACCAGTCAACGTCTTGCTTGGTCGTCCATTCACTAATTGGTTCTCCGGTTCTCTCGAAGCTCTAAACTCAGCAGGCAAGGGATTCAATGTTGCATTCTCGTTCTTCCACGAGTTCACGTTGTTTGAGTCCGCGCAAGCTGTCAACTTCAGATTCCTTAAGCCATTGCGGGGTATCTTCATTGGACCGTTCGAAGCTAAGAGCCGTGGACTAGGATTCCTACCAAAGCTCACGCATCGTGCTGGTTTGATCTTAGGAGAGACGGATACCTACGGTGCGGAAGATGCGGCCAAGCATGGACTTGGACTTCGCCGGTCAGCGTCTACAGACTATGCCAGAGGTTGGATGGAAAAGATGCTGCGGGCAGTCGAAGCACGCGCGCCGCGACTTGGCGGCGCGGTTGGCGGGGCATTGGTCGGTGCGAACATCGGTGGCAACATTGGTGCTGGCATCGCTCGTACGGTATTGCCTATTCCGCTCAGTAAGTCCGCTGGCGCAGCCGTAGGCTCTGTAGGTGGCGGGACGATTGGGTCTGCGGTCGGGTTGGTGTTTGGTTCTAAGCGGATGCGCCAACTCTACGAGGCGTACCAGCGGCACCTGTGGGACAACGTACACATTGGCCTGAAGCTATTCGCATACCACAGCATAGTCTCAGACACTATCGACCGGCTTCCGGTCGGCGTGTCGATCAAACAAGCCAAGGAGGAAATAGCGAGGCACATAAATAATGCGTTCGGTGGACAGGAGTTTCTCGAAGTCCCTTCACTGAAGCGTAAGGGGGAACGGTCACTCGCAGAACCTATGACCATAAAGCAAGTTCAGCTCGCCCATGCCCTAGTGTTTGCTCCCGATTGGACGTGGAGTAACATCCGGGTTGCTGGTAGTGCTGTTATCTCAAATGCCACTAGCCCTAAGTCGATTACAGCCCAACTTGGCCGTCAATACTGGAAGGGAATGGTGGTCTCACTCATGATGATGCACACAATGGCTCAGATGGCTATCTGGTCGCTACTCGCTGGTGATGATGATGACATGGAACCGTTCCCTTGGGATAACGAGCTTGGGCATGAATGGGACGTGGATGTCACGCCAATCAAACGGGCAGTACAAAAGACACTTGGCATGGACGTTCAAGAACACCGCTCATACGTCCACGCTGGCAAGCAAGCCCGCGAGGTCATCCGGTACTTCGAGGATTTTCCGGATGGCCTCTTTACGAATATCGGCAACAAGTCCTCTGTCGTTGCCCGCACACTCCTAGAGCAATCAACCGGCCATGCGGCTGGCTCTGGTTGGCCTGCGCCGTGGGTGGACCAAGGATTCAACGACGGGCTAGAGGGATGGGAGCAAGTATGGTCTCGTGCTAAAGCGGCCGGTGAGAACTTTGTTCCGTTCTCGTGGCAGGAAAACAACTTTGCCTTCGCCCTACCGATCCGCAAGGGTATGACTCGCTACAAAGCGATGCGCTACCATCAAGATGCACTACAAGAGCATATAGATCACCCTAGGCGGCGTGATGCGGTCATCGCACTCATCAAGGAAATAGACGAGGCCGCTCGAATCAACGGAATAGACGAGGATTCACGAAAGAGGTCATTCAACAATGCCCGGAGTAAGATCAGAGGCGAGCATTACCGCAAGTTCTTCGAGGCACTTGAAGACCAGGACTGGAAAGAAGCTGACCAGGAAGCTGAAATCCTATTCCGACTTGGGGCCACGACAGGGAGCGCCAAAGCGTCTGCAAAGAGGCGCGGCGTAGAGGGTATAGACGCTGAAATCCAAAGCCGCTTGTCCGTTGTGAACGACGAGCTTGACTACGACAGAATCATCACTGAATAAGGAGTCCCCACATGGACGCACCAAAGGAAGTATTCATCTTCGAGAATGTCAGAGGGCAAATCTTTGTCCACTCGTCCAAAGGCCCAATGGTCTTCCTCAAGTTGGAGCACGCAGAGAAGTTGATGATCGGCGACAAAGAGGGTACAGCCGCTGAACGGAAAGCCTATTTCTTTAGCGAGAAGTGGTCCGTCACCCGAGTACCCATGAATCCAGAACTGAGTAGCCAGCCATTTCGTTACTACGAAGAGAAGAAGTGCGACACCATGCCGATGATGGAGAACGCAATCTACCTTGCTGATTTGCGGGACCAGGTGGCACAGAGCCAAACCAAGGATGTGGTTGGTAGAATCAAGCCAGAGAAGGCGGCGGACGCTGAGTATCTGGAACTACGCGCCAAGCTCAAGGCGTTGGGCGTGAACGTCCGTGCCGTTCGCAAGCTGCCGAGACTACGCGCGATGCTGGCGGAAGCGGAGGAGGCGGTTCAAGAGCCAGTCGACGCTTGATGTGAAAACAGGCGACCCCCACCAGGAGAGTCGCCCGGAGCAATGGACAGTTGGACTTAGGCGGTGCCGTAGAGTTCAATTAGAAATATCCCTGCGGTGTATTCGACATCGGTTGCCGCGCCCGCCCCCACGTACAGATATTCATTCACGGCGGGGAACGCAGTCAAAAGTATTGGTGTTGCTATTACCCCAGTCCAATCACCATGATTTAGCAAAATCCCCGTTCCAGCCAAGGCAGTAATATCGTCGCTTTCTGAACCAGTTGAATCCGTACTTGCGTACAGGTCAACATCGGGATCACCGCCAGCCGGTGTTTCAATGCAGGTTATTGATCCGTGCACTATCGTCCCGCTTCTGGCCGATGTAATTTGCCCAAGGTGGCAGTCAAGAGAAGTTCCATCTACGCCGATAACGTCATCAGCCCCGGTGCTGCGGAGTCCGTCGAGGTCAAGATAAACAGTGGTTTTTATCAGGCCAGCGGTAGTCACACAGGAAGACACGCAGACCGTGTCGGTGCCAGTGGTAATGCCTGTGCCGGCCGTCATCTGGTTGCCGTCAAGACTGGTAAGCCCAGTGAGTGTGGAAGCGCCGGTCACCGCAAGGGTGCTGGATAGCGTTGTTGCACCAGTGACGGTTAGCGTACCGTCAATGGTCTGGTTGCCAGCCTCTACCTCGGTTATTCCAGTGAACCCTTCATAACCAAGGATGCGCCACCTGTAGGTAGTCGCAGCGGTCTTGACGGAATAGAACGTAACGAAGTCGCCCGCAGTAGCGGTATTCATCGTGGTCGTGCCAGCCTCGTTGTAACCACTGGTTACGGTGATGTCTATGTCGCCGCCGTCTACACCGTGGATGATTGTCATCATTTGGCCAGTGGCCGCTGGGATCGGAAGGGTGCGGGTTTCCGATGCAGCCGCACTAACCATCTCAACTACCACCATTGAACGGCCTTTGACATCGAATGAATTGCCCGTGCCAGGATCGGCTATGGGGTCAAGTTGGCCTAAGTCATATGCAAGTCTGTGAGGGGTTGTCATTGTCGTTCACTCCTTATGAGAAACTAGACTTTGGGAAAACGGGTGCGCCCCACCCATGACAAGAGGGCGCACCCGGAGGAGAAAGAAGAATCAAGTGTTAGAAGCGAGCTGCGCGCACCTCCACCAGTCCATAGTCAAGGTGTTGTTGCTGGCTGTCGCACCCACCATCATGCCAATGCACAAGCCCAGGCGAATATCAGCCGGGAAGTCCGTCCCAGTGTTATCTGGAATGGTCTTGGGACTTAGCTGTTTGACACCATCGAGATACCCGACAATCTGATTGGCAGTCCCCGTATTTGAGGAAGTCGGGTCAAACTTGAAGCCAATCTTATGATAGGTGTCTGCAACCAAAGTACCAACGTCACTCAACATCTCAACTGGCGAGACACTATTGGCTTGGTACGTGAAGTCGAACGCGGTCGTATTGGCATCGGGCTGGTGGAACCCTACGAAGTTCTGAGTCGTGATGAGAGCACCAGTAGTTGCCAAAGGAAGGCCAACGATCAAGGTCGCAGCATCCATGAGACCACAGAACCACGCCGACTCAGTTGTAACGATGTGGCTCTGCTTGATCCGAGCCTCAAACCAGAGTTTGCCCGCACCAGAAGTGATGCTGAACGGGTGCTGCTCAGTGTTCATCGACACCGACTCATTGTCGGTCGTCTCTGACAGGATGACGCCGCCACCAACTACGTCGTCGTAGGTGATAGTGGCTCCCGCAGAACCAAAGGCATTGTAACTGCCGTTGCCGATCCCAGGAGCAGCGATCGCTGTCGTGATGGTTGGCGTGATGCCGCCTTGAGTGAAGTCATCGAAAACGTGGTAGCCGTCTATGCTGCCCCGTGAAATCTGACTGAAGGGACAGTCATGCCAAATGGAGGGGCTGCTAAGACGGTTGGTATTCAATCCTAGATATTGGATTACTGAATCAGCCATTGAATTAGTCTCCTATTGGGCTACCAAACTCTTCGTAGGGCTCCCAACGGTTGTTAATCAATCAGTGAGGCTTACGTATCCTCACCAGGGTCTCCGTCTGCAATGACGAAGTTGCGGCGGCGGTCACGGACAATCACTTGCCTGGTCGAGTCCCAGTGCGCGTGGATGACCGTGTGCTGTAACGGTGCTTGCATGGGGCCAGTTTGGCGGAAGACTTCTCCGCTCAGGAACGCGACCTTGAACACGCCCCAGTTGATCCCGTACAGGACTTCGCTGTCCTTGTTCTCCAAGATCGGAGCCCAAGTCAATGGGTTGGATCGGAACAAAGTCTGACCGTCCTTAGAAGCGATATCGTTGCCGAGGTTCTGGTTCTGAGCTTCCAGCAATTCCTCAAGACCACTGAGAATCGAGTACGTGCAGTAGTAGCCGTACTGATCGCCAGTATTGAACGTGCGGGGGTTGGACCTCTTCGGTGCCATGAAGCGCGTAAAGGTCGAAGCCTTCCGCATCTTCTTGACCAAGTCATCCTTGGAAACTGCGGCAAACTGGGCCGACCAGTTCTTCCAACGGGTGTAGGTGTCTGAGTTTAGATTGCCTGCACCAGAGGTGTAGCCGGACGGATTGGAACCGTTGAAACCTTCGGTTGCGTTCCAGACGATCCAGTAGGGCACCCCGAACAATTTCTTTTTGTCCGCTGAGTCCGCTGGGTTTGTCCAGAAATCGTTCTCTAATAGTTCAGCATAAGAGATCATCGCAGTCGTTCTGCGAGCCTCCACGAGATTCACAATCCGAGCAACCCCAGAGTTCATCTCCTCTTCCCGGCGGTCGAAGGCCATATTGGTCGTGCTGTGACGCCAATCGACGTTCGCCTTCTGGAAAACGTCAGGAACATCAACGTCATCAACTTCAAACAGCCCAGTGTTTTTCGCCGCCGTGGACGAAGAAACCATCACTTCCCATGTCATCCCCCTACCGCCACCGAAAACTATTCGGTTGGCGTCCATCAATGAGTTCCAGGCAATGTGCTCCTGGAGGTCTGAGGCGATCTCGGTGAAATTAGGTTTACCTAGATCGTCCAAGGTCGTTTGGACTAAATCGAGAATGTCGTCAGCAACTAGTGTCGCGATGGCGCACCTATCTTTCTGTACTTATGAGCACAGCTTCAAGGCACGGCACTCCTGAGCTAAAGCGGCACGCTTTTCGACAACGTCTTTAGGTAGGGGGGTATTGCGACCCGTACTCCTTTTGCGCTCAAACGTCTTGCGAAACGCGATACCAACTTTGATCTGTTCTCTCTTAGTAAAAGTCCAAGGAAGAAGTACATCCAGAGCAGCAGCAGCTTGTTCTGCATACAACCTAATCGTGTACAGGGTTTGCCTACGCTTGGGGCTTCCGGGTTCACCAGGATGCTGTACATCCAGATATCCCTGTCCAGGACAAACAATCTCCTGGAATCTCAGGACCGTTGGAAGATGCGTATTAGCGACAGTAACCTGTATACGCCAAGCTATATAAGTGCCGTAGCTCTTCTGGATTTTGTGCTGATGGATACCTACATGGCCTTCGCCATCAAAGATTCCACTAGCCCAAGAGAGTTCAGTTTCAGATGCCATGTCAATCAACTGTGCATGGCAGCGAGCTATGAGATGTGAACTGTCCGGCTAGTGTCCAAACATGGACAAGTCCTCGGCGTCATTGTGAATGACGCCTGGGTCCAAGCCCATTTTTACCATTTTGGCTGCAACAGAGCGCATGGCTTTTTGTTTGCCAGTGGGCTGATTGCCCTTGGACTGAGTCGGACGGCTTATCATTTGCGTCGAACGCTTCTTGAGCGTTGACGAGATGTTTTCTCTTGCTAACTGCATAGCTTTTTCGGGATGGCCCTTGGAAAGGGCGCACTGAAACAACTGGTCCTCCGAAAAACTCGGCAAGCCAAGCGACTCACGTCCAATACGCTCAACTTCCATGTTGGTGCGCACTTCGCTGCGATTGCCTTGCTGACTTTTCGTGGGATTGGTTGAACCAAACTCCTTGCTCCAGCTTTCGCCGAGCGACTCGATATAGCCATTGAATCGGGCAGTGGTTTCACGCTCTTCGCGCAATTCCGCTTTGACTGTCAGCTTGTGGAGTCTGTCTTGGATCGGGCCGAGTCTGCGAGAGACTTCAGCCTCGACACGTTCGTCACCTCTGCTAATGGCATCCAATAGATTGGTGTCATAGTCATCGGTGTCCAGTCCAGTACCAGTATGTTTCGTTCCTGACGGTTCCTCAACAAGAGGTTCCGTCGCATCCCTAGCAGCAGGGGCATCGCTCGCCTGAGCGGAATCGGGCGGGGTAAGTTTCCTCATCACGCGCGGTAGACCATCTACGCCAATCTCGTCAGCTTGGGAACGTGAAATGCCCAGCTTCTCAGCTTCGGTGTATTGCTCGTCGGAAATCGACTCGACAACTTCAGTCGAATCGTCCCCCGTCGCCTCTTCACTTGTCTCGGTTTCCTCGGTCTCTTCAGTTGTCGCAGGTTTGGCCGCTGGGGCCTCGGATTCGGCTATGGCTTTATTGAAGCCTGTGCCCGCAGGTTCGGGTGACGCAGTCTCTTCAGTGGTTTCTTCAGCCGTTCCTTCAGCTTTGTCGTCGGCCATCCATAGCCTCCTAAGTTAGCGGTCACTAACCCTACGGTGAAAAAAGGGGGTAGTCAAGTGGGCACTGGATCAGAGTAGCCCGCGTCCTTGTCAAATATACCTCGGACACGCAGTGCCCTGTCGCGGTGGGAGCGGTCCCGATAGACTGCTCGCCCCCCCTTCGTGAACTCGGTCGGCACCCCAGCGTCAGCCATCATCTTCTGAAACTCCTGGACCTGGGACGGATGGCAGCCGGACGCTTCACATTCCATCGGCCAACCACGCTGTCCAACTCTTTGGAGGAAAGGTTGCCCTGGCTTGAGATTCGAGCGGAACCGCTTTCGCTTGCCGTCCTCGTCAAACCACTCTCCTTTACCCGTCTTCTTGTTGATCTTGTGCGTGTACCTCATCCCGCCCCCCTTTCAAGCTGAGCCGTCTGAGAAGGTTGGACAGATGAACCTTGGCCTCCACCAATCAATAGCTGCTGTAATGTGCTACTACGCCCTGCGGTCGATCCCCCGCTTGGAATGCTCTGGCGCTTGTAAGTTCGGGTCGTCACCGGAGCTTGGCGTGGACGGTCCTCTGTTGATTCGGTGACGCCGCGTTCAGAATCCAGTGGGCCGTTCGATGAAACAATCACCGGCAAGAGTTCAGGCGTGTTGGATAATTTAGCTGTGATCCGCGTCAGATATTCAACATCAGGCGCGAGCCCCTGTTCTCTCATCTCTGGGAGTAGTGGCAGAATTATCCGCTCGGTGTAGTTCATCACCGTCTGGAGGCGCTGGGCCGGTGTGCGGGTGGCCGCAGAGTACGGAACCTGCTCGAAGTTGTAGTCCGGAAAATCACCTTCGCGGATTTCAGGTGCGAATCGGATCGGGGCATCAATGTTCGTGCCAGGTATTCTGCGACTGATCTTGGAATCTCGCAGCGGGTCGTACCAGAGATAGTCGCCCAGCGCTTCATGTACACCTTGCTCAGCGATCGCAGCCGTTTCCTGCATACTCTCCAGCCGCTTCGATGCTTGTGCAGAGAGAATTTGATCTTGGCCCAGCGTATCAGACTGAGGGCTCAGGCCACCGAGCAGTTCTAAGTTGCCGCCTGGAATTGAAAATGCCAAATCCTTAGCGGCAAGGAAGAACGCGGCGACGGTCGCGTCCGGTCCACCTAAAGTCGATTCTCGTGAAGCTGCTGGGTTGTCTACCCTCCACCACTCTCCGTCGTTTGCATTGAGGATTCGGCCCGCATCTTTGTCACCACCAGGCCCAACGAGCCCGATTGTCTTCTGGCGTTGAGCCTGCCTCGCTAGTTTGCGGAACAGCATGTTCACCAAGTCGTGCAGGTCTTTCATCACCGCCATCGGAGATAAACCTACAGGGTTGCCCGGAACGCGCGTAAATGCTAATCGGTGATACGGCCCTCGCTCACCTCCATCCCAATCCACGATTCTTATGGGATCGTAATAAGCGAACCCACCCGATGGACTGGCAACGAACGTGACGACTACTTGCTCAAATGGCAACCACTGATCCCACAGCTCCACCATCTCCCGGAACTCATCTACGGTTTCCGCACGGCCAGCAGACAGTGAAGATACTCGTGGTTCGCCTGTCTCGTTCACCTGCCTGCGAATTGTGGCTTTGATCTTGCCCTCTTGTGTACGAGACTTGAAGGACTTGTTGTCCATGAGGAAGTCGAACGGCAGAAAATACCTGTTGCCTGCGTACTGAATCTGCTCGTACCTCTTGGCATTCATGTCCTGGACCCAATCGTCGGCGTCGATGATGTCTGCGAACGCCTGGCCTGCGTCATGCAGGTGCCCGTTGATTTCCCCCTGCGCACCTTCAGTGACGCCAACCTTCATATGGCTGTCCAGGAACATCGCCTCGCTGACCCAGTCCTGTTTCGTCTGCCCGAAGTTGATTTCCTTGAGTAGATGGTTGTGGTCGGCCTCAAAGTCCAGGGCTTCGGACTTCAATGCTTGGTGGGGTGTGGAAATCAGGGATTGGGACGTGCCACCGGAGATTTGGCGGGTGTAGACATTGTGAGCCAGTTCGATGAGGTTTACCGGCACTTTGTCGTCCGCACCACTATCGGAGTAGTGAACGCCCACGAACTCTTTGAGTGCTTCCATCCGATGTTCACGGAAGGCTTGGAGCTTCAGGCGTGAGTGCTCAGCCGCCTGGTTCAGTCGCTTCATGTGCTTGGAATCAAGAGGGTTATGTTGGGCCATAATTCACCATGCGAGTTGTGCCCGCTCCTCTTCTAAATGTAATTCACGTCTCCAAGCCAACGAACCGACCGGAATCTCCGGCTCCTGGAACTCCAATGGAGCGATGTTCTCGTTCATGCCTTTCCAGCATAGGGCACTGGAGAGCGGTCTGTCGCCGTGATTAAAAGCAGCTTTGGTTTCAACGTCGGTATTCACCGATCCGCTGTGATGGATGCTCTTGCCGGTAAATACATAGTGGCGGCACTCTTCAAGTTCTGCCCTGGACCTCACCCAGTATTTCATGTCAATCAATACACGCCTATAGGCACCCAGTAGAGACCACTTCGTAGCAGGCATTGACCACCACCCAGGGACTTGGCTGATCTTCTTTGTGATCTGGTCCTCTTGCCTTTGGTAATAGAAATTGCGGTAGCCAAGTTCTAATACTCGGTCACGAAACTCCATGCCGGGTCCGTTTGCTTCCCAGATGAGATATGCACCACGTCCGTCCGGACCCTTGAGCCATCGGGCCAGAGCAACTGCGTAGACCGCCAAGGCACTTGGTCTGATTCGCGGACAGGCATATTGCCCAACCTCCTCACCGGTCTTTTCGTCTCCGATAGTCAGGCAACTGTTGCTCGCACCCATGCCTGCGGAGATGTCAGCGCCAATAGTGAAACTCCGGTCACTAGGCGGGAATCCTTGGGCATCAAGGTACATCCAGAGCTTCAGGAACCCGTGGCTGTTCTCGACGAACCCTCGTAGTTCAGCGGAGTCGATGTCGTGGTCCAAGTCGCCGATGCTGTACGGCTGCATGGTCCGTTTGATGAGTTCGTCGATCTGCTGTGTCTCGAAATACTGGTAGTCGGAGCCGAGGTAGTCGATGTCCAACTCTTGTGAAATTTCCATCGGGTGATCGGCGCGTTGGCAAGCCTTGTCGTAGAACGGGGATCGCACTTTCCCGTTCTTTAGAAACTCGCCATGCGTGTAGAACTTATATCCAGGATTTGCGTCGTGCCACTCTTTGTCGATAATCTCCACTGTCCCGTTCGTGACGCGGTAGAGTCCCGCTCCCTTAGTTGGATGAATTGACCAATGAAGATTGATGACCTTGAATTTTGGGTTGTGGGCGATGTCGTAGGCTTTGTTAGCTGATCCTTCGGGCGTAAATACGAATATCCGGCTATCCGTCACATCCCTTGTGCCGCTGAAGATTTTGCGTTGGTTGTCCATCTTCGAGAACTCGTCAATGAACAATCCTCTCTTTCGGTCGGCAACACCCGCAAATTCGTTTGTTGATTCTCCAGTTACTGCCGCTTTGTTGTCAACATTCTCCTTGAGCATCTTCATGCGACGAATGGTCGGTAAAAGCCAGTTGGGCTGGTGCTGGTGGATAAAGTCTATCTTGGTGAATAACTCCTTGGGGTCGCCGCGCTTATCAACCAACTCCTCCTTCCTGGATAACAACAGGAAAGTCATCCTCTCGTGAAAGTGCCACAGCCATTCTATGGGAGTAAGAACTGACCATGTAACTCCCATGTCTCGACTCTTTGGTGCCACAAGATCATGTGCGGTATTTAGATTCGGCCATCCGAAAGCATCAAGCACTTCAAGAATGAACTCGTCTTGATAGTCGTAGGTGATGAACGGCAACACCTCTGAGGTTCTAGGCTCAAACAGGTAGCAGAAAGTGTTGATGTAAAAGAGACAGGATTTTGAGCAGGCACACCACAGGTCTTGCCGCGCTGACTCGTCTGTAGCTGCGGACCGCAGTAACTTGATCCGGAACTTCAGATTCTCAACAGGGTCTTTGGGTACGATCCGGTACAAGTCGTCCATGACTTGAATCGTATAGTCTCCTACGCAACATTCTCAGCCATCCTTGCCAAGATACGTTCCGCTAATTCGATTTGTGTGCTGCCGTCGTCGGAGTACCGGGCTTGGTTGTCTAAATCTTTCTGACTCGGCATCAGCTTTGACCAAATATACCTGATGAAGTCAGCCTTGTTTGCCTCAAGTTTAGTGGCCCACGTCCAAATCGCCAAGGCGGTCGCACTTGGTGGATTCTTGGGCGGCGGTGTTTTTGGTGCCTCAAGGTTGTCCATAACCCATTGGACCGCTTGTGGGATTGAACACGTTGAAGCAGATGCCGCTTCATGGTCTTGTTGCTTTGCGACGCGCTTCGCCTGCGCATTATGTTCAATTCGACTCGTGCGACCAGGCACCATCTCAACATCTTCTGGAGTGAGCGCTTCCCTCGCCTTCATAACGGCTTGGGACCGTGAGTCACCAGCACGTTGCAAATCCTCTACCATCGTGGTAAAAGTGGAATCCAAACCTGTCAACTTCATACGAGCCTTGAACTCTAGTGCGCTTTCAGTTTTCATTTCTTGCTCGCTTGGCACGTCTGAACGCGGCCATTCGGCACCTTTGTGAGCAGTATTTCTTTGCTCTGCGCCGATTGTCCTTGACACGTATGGCTTGGCGGCAGTTGAGGCAATGTTCTTCAGTTACCGTTGCCATCTGCTTCCTAATCAGTCATTTCCACAAACGCCTCTTCGATTGACATCTGATCGTCTTGCATCAAACTCTGTTTTAGACGATACCATGCCTGTTTGCACCGTGCAGAACAGAACCGTTTGATTCTACGCCGCCCATCACTTACCTTGAAAGGATTGTCACAATGAACGCACCTGTTACATCGTTTTCGCATTTATCTCCTTTGGTTCATGGTGGATGCAATTAAAATCCTCTCCATAAAGCAAGCGATGGTCCCTGTCAACGTTTATCAGATGTATCCCATTACGAGTTGCATGTAACAGATTCATTGCTTCGTGTTTGCATTCACCATAATAAACGCCGTCGTCTTGAGGAATCCAACAAACGTCGCCAAGCCATGACGTATCCCACGACCTACACGTTTTACACGTTGCGGTCATCGCTTACGCTCACTCAATTCAGGGAAGCCAGACAGGACCGCATACTCTCGTCTAGAGATGTTATAGGTGCGAATGGCGTGTAGATGGCCGTAAGCCTCAAGTTCTCGGAGCGCTTCACAATACTCGACCTTCTCAGCAGCTTCGGGCTGTTCGTGCAGAAGGCCGCAGACGGGACATCGAATTGGTCGCCAGTCAGGCATTTGATTGGACCAACCCCTTCCACGCCCACTTGAGACGCTGCCAACGTGATGCACGGTCCCAAGCGAACCGCCTGGCTCCAGTTTCTAGAATGTGGTCTACCATGCTATTCGCTGCCATTGTTGCTTTCATCTTCAGTAGCGTAGAGAGTTTAGACTCGCCTGAACCATTGAGAGTTGCAACAACTTCCCGATGGTCAACCGAAAAATAAGTTGTTACCCCGCCTGACCTGCCTGTGATGTCGAAGTGAACAACAAAAACGGTTGGCTGGCTAATCGCGTGACGGGCTGGGCTGATGTCCAGACGATTTCTTATTGCCCCCATAAACGCATTCTCAGTGGTTGATGAATGTAGATTAACCAAATCTATCGTGTCCTGAGCGAATAGCTTTTTCTTGTCATCCATCCCTAAATCTGTAACGCCATCAACCCACGAAGTCAAATAGGTGGTACAATGCAGCTCACCCGGAGTCCAAGCCATGACAGATCAGGAAATCTACAACGAGTTCAAGAAGGTTTACAAGCGACTCCACGACCTGTCAGCAAGGGTCTGGGAGTTAGAGCATCCGTATCTGTTGCCTTTACAGCCGCCAACGAGAGAAATAGTCAAACAGGCAAAGGACGAGCAGAAGGCAGAGCCATGACAGCACTTGTAGAACTCATCAAGAAGCGAAAAGAGGCGATGTACGACGGAATCGCTAAGCAGTGGCATGAGCACATGGATCAGGCTTACGAAGCACAGTCTGATTCGCTGAAGGAACAAATGCAGGCGGCACGCTTCCGTGCAGAAAAAGCGCCCATCATGGACCTGTGCAACAAAGCCGAGGATGCCTGCTGGGCCAAGCCTGTAGACGTGACAGCGTGGGGAGAGGCTGAGCGGCCGAGATACGTCATCGGTCTCCTGATAACAGAAGCGGCTAAGGCCAACCTAGTAGACGTGCTCAGTGAAGCGATGATATCTGGCGCAGTCATCCTCTGGCGAGACGGTCTGCCTGAAAACATGCGATTCGTACCTTTGAGGCTTGGACTGATATGTAAGCGCATGATAAAAGTCTGGGGCGAACTCCCACCCTACATCGAAGTGACCGGGACAACCGGAAACAGAGATTCTGCCCGCTACTCCATCAAACCCGTCTGGGAGCTGTGAGATGGGCCGATCAACCTATTGGCCGAATGAATATGTTGCGTATGTCGAGCAGACAGATCCTCGCTGGAGATTCTGTATCCCACGGCGAATCCGCTTTTTTGCACACTGGCTCTGGTACGGCTACGTCTTCTTCCCCGTATCAGAGTGGGCCAAATGGAAAGGTTCACCACCATGCCGGATTGCTAGACTCTGGAGACGACCATGAGCACGACAACACAATTCACCATCGACCAATGCCTCGCTGAGATTCGTAAGTTGCTTGATGAGGCCCGGACATACAGCGTGGACTTCGGGTTTGGCATCACAGAAAAGCCGTGGACAGGCGACGAATATGAACGAATCGACGAAGTCACTATCACCATCAAAATCAACCAGCCGCCCCCTAAGCCGAGACAACAGACATGACCCACCACTGCCCCAAATGCGACTCCACAAACGTCTGGGTAGGTGCCTATGTCCTCTCCTGCAACGACTGCGGCTGGAACCATAACAACGACCACCCATGCGAAATCTGCGGTCAACCAGCGGTCTGCGCCTCATCTGACTTCGACGACCCAATCACCCACTACACCTGCAAAGACCACCCGCCAGAGATGGTGACCCGGCTGAGAGAGTCAATAATGGCGTACGCTGGGAGGCAATAGACATGACGCATACCGAAGTCCAGGAAATGGAAGCTGGCCCAAAGCTCAATGAGCAAATGGCGATGCTGGTGAAGGGATGGAAGCCACACCCAACAGGCCATCCCGAGCAGTGGTTCAACCTACCTGACTATTCTCACAACATCTCCTTGGCATGGGAAGTGCTCTGCCACCAGAGACGGAACGGCTGGTACCACGAAATGTACTCCTACGGCGGACCAGAGGGTGGGTGGCGAGTCTCAACCGACAACCAAAGCGACCCAGACGCGACTCACATGACAGTAAGCGTCGAAAACAATAACCTTGCACTGGCTATCTGCCGGGCAGCGCTCGCTACAACACTCCCCCCGACGTGAGACAACAGACATGATGCACCACTGCCCCAAATGCGACAGCACAAACGTCATTATGGGCTTAGATGTCCTGTGCTGTCACGAATGCAACTGGATGAGCCGCAAGATGATCATGGGTAGGACCGGTCCACAACTGGATGTTCTTATCGCGACGACGGTAATGGACTGGATCGAGAGAAACCCGCGTACTAGTGCAGCTTACTGGGCTTTAGACACGCCTATGAATCCGCAAATAGCCAACTTGGACTGGTCGCCTTCCACCGACATAAATACTACGATGGGTGATGTCGTGCGGGGAATGAAGAACAGAGGCTATCAACTCGAACTGCGTACCTACGCAGACACCAAAGTAGACCAACCAGGAGTGACAACTGGGTGCCGATTCCTAACCCACGACGAAGCTCTAAAGACGTGGACACTGACTCATAAGTGGTTTCCAGGTGATGATGAGGCGGCAGGACACGCAGACAGCATCCCACTTGCTATCTGTCGAGCAGCGCTGCTTGCCGTGAACGTAATTCCTGTGGATAAGACCGAGTTACAGTCAACTGGGACGTGAGACAACAGACATGAACTGCCCAAAATGTGACCAACCGATGCGTCTAACTGGTGAATCTACCTACTTATCGAAGTCAGGTGGACAGTGGAGGAAAAGCCAAGAGCATTCCTGTGAATCCTGTGATTGTGACGTGACAACTCGTTATCCGTCAAAAACCACAGAGAAGCAGAACACGCCTGCCGTAACGTAACGGCAACTCCCATTTCTATGCGCAGGGG
>SDBV01002088.1_pt1 | contig 29997 bp, 38 predicted proteins | sample 2277081 | NCBI WGS metagenome assembly SDBV01 (sample SAMN10402039, study PRJNA504765) | marine sediment metagenome | isolation source: marine sediment core GS10_PC15, 223 cmbsf | place: Arctic Ocean: Southern Knipovich Ridge | collected 2010
CAGAAGTTCTTCCAGGATGTTTTGTCGAAAAGAAGCCTTTGTTAAAAGTTATTGGAGATCTGGAGAAAAATGGTGCAGAAGTTTTTATTTTAGATAAGAAAGGAGAAAGTTTGAGAGAAGTTAAAATTTCAAAAGAATGTGTTTTTGTTGTGGGGGATCATGAAGGCCTTCCAAGCAAAGAATTGAAAAGACTAAAAAAAGAATCTACTTCTATTTCCGTTGGTCCAAAAATGTATTTTGCAAGCCAAGTGGTTTCAATTATCAATAATGAGTTGGATGTTAGAGGTCTTTAACTCGGCAAAGCAGGAGGTTGAGGTATTGAATTTCCTCCAAGATTGGCTATTGAACCTGCATCTCCTCCCGAAAACCAAAAGTAAATTCCAATTCCTAAGACTACTAAAACCAAAATTCCAATAATCCATGACCAATTTTTTCTTTTCATTTTAAATTAAGGTAAACATGCTCCATCTTCACATCCATTAGAACATTTTGAAAACGTTTCAAGGCGGCTATCATGATCTTCTTCGCAGCCATTTCCACTACCTGCAGCACAACAGTAATATTCATGTACTCCGCAGGTCTCTCCTGAACAGGCATATACATCCCATCCAAGATCATAATTGTAACAGCCATCTTCATCATGGAAATTTCCAGATATTTTCCCTTTTACGTCAAAATCTCTTCCCCCATCTGAATCAACACAAAACGGCAAGGAGTCATCTCCCTCAATGCATCTTCCATCACGACAGACAGATTCTTCCCCACAAGAAATTATTTCCTGTTTAAGCGCATTTCCCTCACAATAATATTCATTTAAGGTTCCCCCAATACAAACATCAACATATTCACTTTCATCAGTACCAAATGTACCAAAAACAGTATAAGTGATTTCTCCAGTTTCGGAGATTACTGATCCCTCTTCACTATCTATACAAACGGCGCCTTCAGTGGTCATTTCTATATCAAGGCCCATCCAGCAATAATCTAAAACTTTAACGGCAAACCCGTTCATTAAAATACTATTATCAAAGGACCTGTCCATTTCATCAACAAGGTCATTTTCCCATTCAGATCCAGAGTATAAATAAATTTCTTCAATATCGCAAGAACCTTTAATAGAGTTTAAAGTGAACGATCCATCAGGATATTTATCGTACATGGCATAAGTTATGCCTAATAAATTCCATCCCTTGTGTAAAGGATTAGTTTTAAGGGGAGAAGGAGATTCTGCAAGATACACTAATTTTCCGTTTTTATTTGAAAAAACCCATTGTGCTGTCTGTTTATAATCAGAATCTCTAATGTCTTCTAATTTGTCGTATTCAGGTTCAGGATACAATCTAACATATTCTTTTGAAGGTTGTTTTAAAAGATATACTGCTTTAATATTATCTTCTAAAATTTCACTTTCATAATTAATTATTCTTTTTGGGTTAAAAAAACCATTTACTAAATTCCACCCTTCCCCAACTTCACCATATTTAATACCTTGACTTATATTATTTAGGATCATTTCATCAACCCCCTCTTGAACATTAACTAAAGAACGTATATTAGAAGAACTAACAAAAACGCTTAGAATTAAAATTGAAAACAATACTATTAACAATAACCTCTTTGAACTCATGTTTTATTCAATAGAAAACAATTTATAAATTTAATCAAAATAAACAATGAATTAGATGTTCGGGGACTTTAATTTTCACGATTCGCACGAGGAGTATATGGGGGTTCTAAAAATTCTAATGTTCTTTGAAGTTGGAGTGCTTCCATTCCAGAAGGATAAGCTTCCCTAAGAGAAGTTTTTCCCCCTTCAGAATAATCTTTTCTAGCTTCTGGATCTTCCGTTCTTTCTTGCGATTCTGTGTAAGTTTGACCTTCTAATGATTTCATGAGTATGACCTCCTTTTGAAGGGAGGCAAGGATGTTTTAAATGAATATGACCCTCTTTGGGGAAAGAGGGTAAGGGGTTTTTTGAATGTTAAGATAACTAGAAAATCACTTTATAAAGCACTTATGAAAAGTCCCTCTGGTTAGGAAATTCACAAGCTTTTTAAATGAAAAAATGATTTTTAGGAGATGAAGATAGTCTTCACTCCTGATTGGTTTCTTAACTTTGATGTTCTTATAGAGTCATTTGGGTTCATTATTCTATATTTGTTCTTTCTTTTTGCAGTTAAGGCATATAAATTAAGTGGGAAAAGAAGTGTTCTCTATCTTGGATTTGGATTCCTTTCCATCGCAGTTGCAGAACTTGCAACTGTTTTTACTAAACTTGTTCTTTATTATGACTTTGGTGTGGCCTCAGAAATGGGTCAGGCAATAATTACACAAGGGGTTGTTAGTTCAGTCGATATCTTTTACTATGCTGGTTTTTTTTCTCATCGATTCTTAGTTCTGTTGGGATTGTACTTACTTTACAAATTACCAACTGGAAGAAAAAAATCAGATCCTGCAGATTTGGCACTTACTCTTTACCTAATACTTATGACCGCAATTCTTAGTCATTCATTTTATTACTTATACCATTTAACTGCATTCATAATCTTAGTTTTGATTATCAGAGATTACGTTAGAATATATCGTCAAGGTAAATCAAAGAATACTTCAATTCTGATCACTGCTTTTAGTTTGCTGGCAATCAGTCAGGCAATATTTATGTTCTCGCTTGTTGGATTCATGTATGTGATGGCTCAAACTTTACAGGTGGCAAGTTATATAATTCTACTAGTGCTAATAATACGGATAACCCAAAATGGAAAGAAAGAGAAATAGAATAGAAATTATGCATGATATGTTAAAGATAATTCAAGAAAAAAAAGGCAAAATCAAAAGAACTCATCTGATGTACAAGGCAAATCTTTCTCATAACCAAATGAAAGCATATTTAGAGGAGCTCACTAAAAAAGGTTTGATTGAAACCAAAGTTGACGGTAATAAAAACTCTTTGAATATTACTAAAAAAGGTCAGGATTTTTTCTTACAATATATGCAAATAAGGGAATTCGAGAGAACTTTTGGATTATAATTTCCCATGAACAAGAGAGTTATCATCTACTAATTGATGTGTAACATTTCCGTGCCTAAACTTTGAAAAGCGATTCCATGAGGGTTTTTTTACATCTATTTTGCGTAAAGGGCGTAAAACATTTCCATATCTAATATTTGAGTTTCTAAAATCGCCGTTTTTTTGGTGTCCCATTCTTAATCTCCATTCCTTTTTAAAATCAACTCCTTTCCCCTCAAAATCTGGATTAAATCCCCAATCATGCCAATGTTCTTCCCTAATCAAATAAGCAAATAATTGAATCGCAAATCCCTCAGTACATTCTCCAAAATTAGATCCATGAATCCTCAGCTCTTCCCCCTCATACCCAGATAAAAGTCTTTTAAATTTTTCCCAATCTTGAGGACTAATTTCTCCTCTTTCAATAAGATATTCCCCAACAAAATATGAGGCAGATTCCAACTGATTACTTTTAGGAATTCTCCATCCAAAATTGGCTTCTGGAGCTAATCCATTAATTAAAATCGGAAAATCGCTTGATTCTAACGTCCCTAGTAAACTAGCCCGATATCGTTGATAGATTTCTCCGTCAGGATATTTCCCTTCCTCGTAACATGCATGTTCAGGGTGTACAAAAAAATCAATTGTCATTTTTTTGCAGAAAGTTTAAAGTATATAAGTCTTTATTTTCTAACAAAATTAATAAACTCTGGATCGCTATTTTTTTATGAAAAAATCCGTAAGACTTTATATCAATGGAACTGTTCAAGGAGTTTTCTTTAGGAATTTTATAAAGGAAAACGCTGAGAGATATGATCTTAAAGGATTTACACGAAATCTTGAAAATGGAATAATTGAAGTTTTTATTGAAGGTGATTCAGATAAAGTTGAAAAAATGATTGAATTATGTAAAAAAGGGCCTAAACATGCTCAAATAAAGAATGTTGAAATTAAATCCGAACCATTTCAGAGTTTCAGAGTCTTTAAAATCCTACATATTTAATTAATCTAATCTCCATAACTCCGTACTTGTTTTGGGAGATATTTTCTGGTAACTTCATCAAGAACTACCTCAAATGGCGGACCAATAGGGGAATTATCTTGCTCGGGATTTTGTTGTCTCTTTCTTGATCCCTCTCGAGAATACGAGTCAGAAAACCCCCCTCTTTGGGCAGAAGTTACTGAACTCACCAATCCTCGATCAGAGGGCATAGGTTGAATAACAATATTAGGTGGCCACCACATCCAAAAAATAACCAAAAAGACTATAAAAATATTTTCTTAACAAGTTTATATGATTTATACAAATTCTGATGGGGGATCAAGAGGAAATCCTGGACCGGGGGCAATTGGGGTCGTAATTAGAAGAGAAGGGGATGTTCTTGAGGAATATAGTGCAAAAATTGGGAATGCCACGAATAATGTTGCAGAATATAAGGCTTTGATAAAAGCATTAGAATTAGCTTCGAAACATACCAAAGAAGAATTGACCTGTGTTTTAGATTCTGAGTTGATTGTAAAGCAATTGATGGGGCACTATAAGGTAAGAAACGAAAAACTATTGGAATTATTCTTGGAAGTTCAAAAACTTCAAGAGAATTTTAAAAGAATAAAATATATTCATGTAAGCAGATGGGACAAGTTTCAGCAAATGGCGGACAGTTTATTAAATATGGAATTCGATAAGAAATAATGGAAAAGTTTTTTTGGGCTGACCAAATTGCAGACAGGATTATCAAAGAAAGGGGGAACAAAAAAGCATATGTTTGTGCTTCAGGGATTACTCCTTCAGGAAAAATTCATATAGGTAATTTTAGAGAGATTATTACTACAGACTTGGTTGTAAAGTCCTTGGAAAAGAAAGGGAAAAAAGTTAGGTTCATTTATTCTTGGGATGATTTTGATAGATTTAGAAAGGTCCCAAAAGGAATCGATAAAGATTATGAAAAATATATTGGAATGCCTTTGAGCGAGATTCCATCTCCCCATAAAAAAGGAATAAGTTATGCTCGGTATTTTGAAAAAGAACTAGAGAATTCTTTAAAGAAAGTTGGGATTAAACCAGAATTCATTTATCAAAATGTGATGAATAAAAAACAGAGATATGCGGAATCTATTAAAAAAGCACTTAAAAATCGAAAAGAGATCATGAAGATTCTTAATAAATATCGGAAAGAACCTTTGAAAGAAGATTGGATGCCAATTTCTATTTATTGTGGAAAATGTAAGAAAGATTTTACAAAAATTCTAGGATTTAAAGATTATGAAATAGAATATGAATGCCCTTGTGGGAATGGGGAAAAAATTGATTTCAGAAAAGATGGTTTGATTAGCATAAAATGGAGAGTTGATTGGCCATTAAGATGGGAATATGAAGGAGTTGATTTTGAGCCTGGAGGAATTGATCATAGTGTTGAAGGAGGATCATACACCACTGCGAAAGAAATTTCAAAAAAGATATTTGATTTTGAGCCACCAATCTATACTTTTTATGATTGGATAAAACCTAAGGGGGGTAGTGAGTTTTCAAGTTCTGCTGGAAATGTTTTGACAATAGATGAGGTTGAAGAAATTTATGAATCTGGTGTTTTAAGGTATCTTTTTGCAGGAACTCGTCCAAACAAAGGATTTGAAATTAGTTTTGATAATGATGTAATAAAGATTTATGAAGATTTTGATGAACTTGAAAGAAAATACTATGAAAATAAAACTAACAATAAAGAAAAAAGAATGTATGAGTTATCAGTTATTAAACCAAGTAAAACAAAACCTAAGAGAACTAGTTTTAGACAATTGATAAATTCCGTTCAAGTTGGGAAGTTAAAAGGTCTTGGTAAAGAAGATAAAATAAGGGCTGAGAAAGTTAAAAATTGGTTGAGTAAATATGGTGGGGAAATGTCTTTTGAATTCCAAGAAAAAATAAATCCCAATCTGAATGATAAACAAAAACTGGCTTTAGTTTCTTTGAAAGAAGTTTTATCAAATAAAAAACTAAATGAAGATTCCTTGTTCAAGGAATTTTATAATATTGCCAAATCTTCTGAGATGTCCACCAAAGAATTTTTTGAAACGGTTTATAGCACAATTATTGGAAAAACTAAAGGACCAAGATTAGCTAGTTTAATTTTTGCGATCGGAAAAGAAAAAATTATTAAACTTCTTGAACAGATAAAATGAAGAAGACAAAATTAATTTGGTATTTGTTAACAATAGTTCCAATAATTCTTCTTATAATTGGATATCTTTATCCCTCCGCATTCTTTTCAAATCAAGAGACCTTGAGAAATTATGTTGAATCTTTTGGAATTTTTACCCCCGCAGTATTTATCTTTATTCAAATTTTACAAGTTGTCTTAACCCCAATAAACCATTACACAATTGGGATTTTGGGAGGTTTTATTTTTGGAGTTTGGAAAGGATTTTTGTACAATTGGGTTGGGAGGGTTATTGGAACTCTAATTGCATTCTATCTTGGAAGAAAATTTGGAAGAAAGATTATTCAAAAGATTGTAAAACCAAAAACAATAAAAAAATATGATAAAATATTCGAAAAAGGGAAATTCTTAATCTTTTTAGCATATTTTCTACCTTTTTTCCCAGATGATGAAATTTCTTATCTTGCAGGATTTTCTTCTTTGAAAGCCAGAATATTTATTCCAATTATGATTATTGGACATATCTCTGGGAGTTTATCTTTAGCTTATTTGGGAAATGGAATTTCGTTGAAAGACCCAACATTTATTCTTTTATCATTGATAACCTTAATTGGAGGGATTCTTTTCATTTTATTTTATAAAAAATTAAACACAAATTTTAAATAAATACTAATCTAATTTTAAAAATGGTATTAGTTGTTAAGAGCAATATAAAAAAAGTGATAAGAGAGTTGGACAAGGAAAATTCCATATCAAGTGTTGCTGAGGAAGTTGGCACTGCTTTGGAAAAAAAAGTTGAAGATTTGTTGGCAGAAGGGATTAAAAGAGCGAAGGCCAATGGAAGAAGAACCTTGCAAGCAAGAGATTTGTAAAATGAAAATCAAAAAAGGTGAATGGGGAGTAATAATTTTTAGTCTTGCCTACATACTTGCTTTTCTTTTTTATTATTTAAGTATAAAAAATTATGAATTTTTGTGGTATGTTGCAGTCCTAGTATTCTTTTTTGTTTTAGTTTTAGCAACAATCCGAAAAAGTAATTTTGATTATTTCATACTTTGGGGATTATCTTTATGGGGATTAATGCACATGGCAGGGGGAGGATTGATTTTTAATGGGAGTGTTCTTTACAGATTTGTAATTCCACTTTTTGAAGTTGGTGGAGAAGCAGTATTAAGATTTGATCAATTTGTCCATTTCTTTGGTTTTGCTGTTGCTACGATTGTTGGACATCATTTGTTGAAACCTTATTTGAATAAAAAAGTTAATTGGAAAGTCGTTTATCCTTTGCTCGTTTTTATGGGAATGGGTGCAGGAGCTTTGAATGAAATTGTTGAATTTGTCGCGGTCGTAACTTTTCCTGAAACTGGCGTTGGAGGATATATTAATACTTCCTTGGATTTAGTATTCAATAGTATTGGCGCAATTACCGGTGCAGTTATTATTTATTTCAGGAGAAAAAATGGAAAGAGTGAAAAAGGAAGATAAAGAAAAATTCTTAGAAAAAATTAAGAAAGCAGGAGATCCAGAAAACTATGAAACTTCTTGGGATGAAGAAGGAACTCCTTACAAGATTAAGAGCAAATCTGAGATAAAAAAAGGGAAAAAAGCTAAAGGAGGTGGAGCTAGATTTGAGTTGAAAGTTCGAAGAGATTTGGAAAATAAAGGCAAAATTGTAGATAAATGGAATAATAATGTTGATTTAGATAAGAGAGAGTTGGTTATTGCAAAAAGAAAATTTAACCCGTTTTCAAAAGCTTTGACAATTGGAACAGGATTTCCAGATTTTATTTCTATTAAGCATGTTCATGAAGGATTATATCGTGTTATTGGTGTTGAAGTAAAAATGAATGGTATGCTTTCAAAAATAGAAAAAGAAAAATGTGCTTGGTACTTACAAAAGAAAATTTTTTCAGAGATTTGGATTGCAAAAAAAGGAGAGAAACGTGGAGAAATTAAGTACGATGATTTTATGGAAAGATATGGTAAAAAGTATAATAAAATTTAAAAGAAATACTTCTGTTATTTTTTAATGAAACTACCAATAATCCTCTTACTGATTTTAATAATTCCGTTAGCTTCTGCTTTATGCGAAGATGGTCAAATTGATATAAATTCTGCTTCTTTAACTGAACTTCAGATTTTTAATGGAATTGGACCTTCAAAAGCGCAAGCCATAATTGATTATAGGGTCATTCAGTTGTTTGATTCTGTTGATGATTTAATAGATGTTAGCGGGATTGGTCCTGTAACTTTAGGGAACATAAAAAGTCAGGGGTTTGCATGTGTACAAGGAGAAAAACAAGATGAAACTTTTGAAGAAGAACCTGAAATTGAGGAAATTCCTGAAGAAGAAATCGTAGAAGAAGTGATTGAAAAAGTTTTTGTAGAAGTTCCAACCGTCGAAGAAAAAATTGAAGATCCTGTTGATTTGGAAGTGGCTGAACTGAATGCAAAAGTTATAAAAACAGATGATTCAGAAGAATCATATAATCTTTATGCAATATTGGGGTTGTTTACCTTTTCGGTTTTACTTACTCTTTTATTTTTATTAAAGAAACAGGGGGAAAATAAAAATGAATTCGATTGAAAAAAGCGATTGGGCATACGCATCGCCTAAGAATGGGAAGAAAAATGGAAATAAGTGAGACAAAGGGAATTAAGGCTATTTTAATTTTAGAAGTACTTGGAAGACCCCCTGAACATTTAACTGAAACTTTAGAAGAATTGATTGGGAAAATGGATTCAGAGCCAGGAGTAAAAGTAATTAGCAAAAAAATAAATGAGCCCGTTTTGATGAAAGACCGAAAAGATTTTTACACTAATTTTGCAGAGATTGAAGTTGAAGTTGAAGAAATCCTTGACCTTGGAAGACTGATGTTTAAGTACATGCCATCAAATATTGAAATTGTTTCGCCAGAGTTGATCGTACTTACAAATAATGGTTGGAATGATATCCTTAATGAATTAGTAAGAAAACTCCATGGGTATGAAGAAATCGCGAGAATAATTCAGATAGAAAAAACTGTTCTTGAAAACAAACTCAAAGAAGTTTTAGGTGGTAAAAAAGAAGAGCCTAAAGAAGATATAGAAGAATAATTATTTTTTTCCAAATGCTATTTTCAAGATGTTTGAAATGCTTTCAACTTTTTTATATTTTTTAAGATAAAACCAAATACCATATCCTAAAACGCAAATGATCAAAATCCAACCAAAAATTATCCCTGAAGAACTTCTGCTAACCTTATCTTGACAGGAACCAATACAACAGTTTCCGTCGCTTGTTAATTCCAATTGTCCTTTGCAAGTTTGCCCTTCACTACATAAATTCCCTTCAAGTTCCTCACATAATGCCACTCTCCCTTCTTCTGGAGGCACGTAATCCTCAAGAATGCTCAAAAAAACTTCAACATCCAAAGATAGACTTGCAGATTCTACATTAATTTGTCCTTCAACTAGCTCTTCTTCATCCTGTGCAGTAAACGTAATTTCTATTTTCTCACTAGAATTTTTATCTATTTCATCAATTGTCTCGGTTAGAAGTACTGCATATGGTTTTAAGCTATCTGAAAGTGAAAGTGAAATGTCTGTTATTGATTCATTCCCATTATTAAAAATATTAATTATTCTTGTTTCATTCGAATTTGGCGAGAGAGAAATATTCAAATTAGAGGGATCTAAACTGAACTCCAAATCGGACGTGACGATTTGTTTTTCTTCAGAAACAAAGATTGGGATTTTGTAAAAAGTATTTTCTGTTTTTAGTTCAAGACTATTTAATCCTTGACTGAAAATTTCTATTCCAAAATTCATTTTCTTTTTCTCTCCAGATTTCAGAGTTATTGAACTTAAAGAATCAATTTCTGATTCTCTAAACAAGTTTGCAAAAAAACCTCCAGATGCTTCAGGCTCATTTGCAAATCCAGAAGAGACAGTAATTTCTTCATTTCTTAAATTTTGGACTTCAATAAAAAAATCTTCATTAGTTGAGACAAAACCAGGGGTGATTGAGAAATCTGAAAAATTCTCAGAGATCATGAATGACTTAACTAAATCTTCTTCCAAAATTTCATTGACTTGGTAATACTTTACATTTTCTATTGTCATTGAATAATTTCCAGATTGTTTTCCATACAGTTGAGCATAAATGTAAAAATCATTATCAATTTTTCCTAATGAAAAAATCATTGGAACCCTCACGTGATCCCTATGGAAAGTGATATCTTCTTTTATGATTGGTTCAAAAAAGTTTCCAGAAACTCGGGCAAGCAAAGTTTCTCCCTGAGTTAAATTAGACTTCATGTCTATTTCCACTGCAGAAACTAAAGGGAGTAAGAAAAAAATTGATAATAAAAAGATTATTTTTTTGTTCATGGTTGAAGAAGAAAAAACAAGTTAATAAAGTTTATTTTCTTGATTTGGATATTAATGAAAATGCTATCAAGTTGATTATAATCCACAGAATAATATCAAACGCCAATAGTTCTTTAGAAAAATAGGGTCCAGAACATTTTCCGCCCACTCCCCCACATCTCTCAGGAACAAGAAAATTAGGATGAAGTCCGACTAGATCATCCTCTATAAAATCTGGACAAAAATTACCAAAATTGCAAGGTTGAGATAATGCGGGAATATTGATGAAAAAAATTATTGCAAAAGTTAAGAACAGAATTGTTGTTTTTAAGAGATTTAATCTGAGTAAATCGCCCCATTTCATTTTATTTTCCCATTTCTTTTAACTTTTTAAGAACGTCGTCCACATCTTTTCTTGGCCTTACGTTTGCCATCATCCTCGGATTTGGTGCTTGAATTGGCGCAGGAATCACTCTTCTTGGTAACTGTCGTCTTCCTACAGATGCTCTTGGGGGGAATGGAGGTCTTCTTGGTCCCGGTCCAGGTCTTCTACCAGGTCTTCCTTTTGAAGGCATGAATTTATCCTTTAATCTAAACCATATTTTTCTAAGTTTATCCTTATAAATTATTCCAACTACTGCTAACACTATTAAAATGAATAACGTCATAATCCAAACCATCCCGATGCCCCCTCCTCCAGTTGTGGGCTTACAACAGTAATCTGATCGATATTCACATTCCGAAGAAATCTGTTCTTCTCCTTCTTGGCAACCAGTATACCTGCACTCGTAGCCAAAGTCTTCACATTCTGAAACTGATTCACTAGGAACTTGGCAAGATCCTCCAAAACAACAAGTTTGGTCTGTGTCTAACCCTGATGCATCAAGTTCTGTTCCCCCTGAACAGATCTGATCTGAATTACAAACGTCCCCTCCTTGATCTAAGCAAGATTCTAAAAGTTTTGGCTCACTACAACATTCATATGTTCCTGAACAGGAATAATCCTCAATTTCTTCCCCTCCTGCTTCATTACAACTTATACTAGACATACAATAGTATCCTGCAGATTGGCAAGACACAGTGTCTCCAGCCCCCCCATTTGCTCCCGCACTTCTAGGTTGCAAGGAATAAAGAATAAATGCCGTATTTCTTAAATTTCCATTGTTCCAGCAACCATCAGAATCCTGTGATTCAAAGAGCCAATTCACTGCGTTTTCTTTTTGAGGGGGTTCATCATATTGAAGTGCATACAAAGCAAGTGCAGTATCATAAAACTTATCGTTTGATTCTGCCCACCATTTTCCGCTTTTTTGGAGATCAAGCAATTCTGGGAAAAAATCATTCGTTAATAAATACAAAAATGCTTCAGGTAGGAATTTTTTATTTGCCTCTTTGTCTTCAAGTGTAATTAAGTAAGGCATATATTCTGAGATTTCATAATCAAAAGAATCCAAAACCATTGCAGCCCATAAGCTTCCCTCATAATCACAAGAGTTTCCTTGTTTGAAACATGAAGAATTAACTTGTTCTGAAGTTATTGCATTAGCATCAGCACCATGTGTTCCTTCAACAACATAAATTGTATTTAAATTTTGTTCTTGGTAAAGTAAAGAGGTTAAAAAAGATTGATCACAAGAAACTTCAAATATTTCATCATAACATGCAGAGTTAACTTTCAACCAATATCCTCCTGCAGCGAGAGTAAGACATGTTCCAGCGTTAGTGTTGAATTTTTTATCTTCACCTATTGAAACTGAGCGATCATTGTTATCATAGGTAATCGTACAAGTTGTTGCATCATTACTTTCAATTTGTAAAAACCAATTTATTTCTGAAGGTGTGCCTTTTTGCTCCATCAGCCATTCTTCACCTTCAAGATCTCCGCCTAAAGCCAAAACAGCTTGTGCTGTTAATTTAATGGAATTACTTCCAGTATAGCCTGAATCCAAATCAGCAGCAACTTCACTTTTACAATCTCCAGAAGCAAGTGCTGAGAAAATCTTTTCCCCTTCTGAAAGAGAATCGCATCCCCTAGTGTCTATTTTTTCGGATAAGCAAGAATAACCATTGTTAATTTGACAGTCCGAATCTCCGTCCTCGCAAACTTCTAATGCTAATATAAATGAAGATAGAAATATTAGGGTAAAAACACTCAACAATAAAGTCCTCTTTTTCATGTTAAGTACAATTAATTCTACTTTTTAAAATTATCTTTACTTTTTAGTTTAGAATTTCTCACAACGTAGGTGACTGGATTCTTAAATCTTAATTCTTCTTCAGTGGGAATTATCCCAATGCCTTTGTAATGATCTTTGTCAAAGTTTGGGGGAGGGACAACTTTGTTTCGAGAATTCCATAATAGTTGAGAATTTATGTAATTGTTTTCTAAAGGGGGTTTATTTTTTTCATTCCAAGATCTAATTCTTTTTTCTAGTTCTTCTTTCTCCATGCCCACCGAACGAAATAAATTTAGAAGAATAAACAGTGCTCTTTTTCTCCCTTCTTCCATCCCTTCAAGAATTTTTTTAATACTTGGGGGGAAAAAACTATCTGAGAGATTAGCTAATTTAATTGGTTGAAAACTGGATTCAGAGTAATCTTTTTTTTCAGAATCATCTTCTTTGTACCAATCAAGTGCCTGTATTGAAAGTTCTTTGGCTTCTCCTTCTTTTACATCAGGTATGAAATTTTTTATTTCTACTTTCATAGGATCTGCGTCTCTCGGTTGAAAATCCGAAAGTTGTTCTTTGGAGAGAACTACACTTGCTAAAGCAGTTTTTTCATGAAGCGAGTAAGGTGTCCTAAACAGATGTCTTGGAGAAACCAAAATAATATCTAATCCCATTAACTCATACAAATCAATTTCAACACCTTTAGAGAAATTATCTAAATTATCTTTAGAATTTACTCCACATGCTCTACACTCAAAAATTTTATTTCTTGATTTTACTTCAAATTTTTTTCTGCATGTTGGGCAAAAGTATTCTATTTTTTCGATGTTTGAACTTACTTTTTTAGTTTCACCAGTACTACAAAAATTACATACTAATTCTAATAAGTCACAAGTATTTGCAATTTCGTTGCATTTTCTGCATTTTTTTCCCCTATTTATTTTAACATCCTTAAACTGAGCATAGAAATCATCTGGAAGAGACTCGCTTAATTTTTTTTCTGATTCAAATCGAATATATTTTGCAATTTTTCTTGGAAGTTCTGGGAAGAGTTCTTTTGAAAGCGTTCCGCCGAATTTTTTTGGGAATGCTTTCCAAGGAACTATTATGTGAAATCCTTTAGATCCTGAAAATTTTAAGCCAACATTCTTCAAACCATGCTCATTTAAAACTTCAATAATCACTTTTGCAGCTAGTTTACTATAATCTAACCATTTACAATCTATATCAATTAGCAAATCCCATCCAGTTCTTAATTCGTTTAAGTTTTTTTGAGAAGAAATTTTCATTGGATCTTCCCAGATTTCTTCTGAACAATGAAAAGAAGTCGCTCCTTTTTTTACAAATTCAAAAATATCTCCAGGATATTGGACAGAATCTGGACGTTTCCCAAAACCTTCAAAATACCTTGGAACAAGTTCCCTATTTTGTGAAAAGTCCGAAATAGCTTTTTGTACTTCTGGTTTTGAGTAGTATAAAGAAGTAATTTTTCTAATTCTCTTTTCTTTTGTCTCCATTAATTAAAATTGTTAGGAGCCTTTATAAGAATTATTCTATACTACATAATAACAATCCTTTAAAAGACAATTAGTAATATATAAAGATGTTAGTCAAACTTGAGAATCCTATTTTGTTATCGAAGGCAGTAGACATTATTTCTGAGTTAGTTACTGAAGTAAGGGTGAAAATTAATGAATATGGTTTGAGTATAAGTGCTATCGATCCTGCAAATGTTGCAATGGTTGGATTTAAGATCCCTCGAAGTGCATTTTCACAATTTGAATCTGGAAATGAGGTTCTTGGAGTTAATTTAGACAATTTAAAACAAATTTTGAGAAGAACTGGAGCGGGAAGTTCCCTTATTTTGGAGAGAAAGGAAAATATGTTAAGCATTCAAATTGAAGATCGGATAAGAAGAAATTTTACTTTGAATTTAATTGAGATTGAAAGTGAAGATGTTGATTTTTATGAAAAAGTATCTCGAATGGAATTTTCTTCAAAGATTGAAATGAATTCTGTAGATTTGGTCGCTTCCATTGATGACTGCGCAGTTGTTGCAGATGCTTGTTCATTTATTATTAGAGAAAATAAATTTGTAGTTGAAGCAAAGTCACTAAATTCTGCAATGTCTGAATTTTCAAGTGATGAAGCAAAAATTGAAGGGGAACCTTCAAAATCAAAATATAGTTTAGAGTACTTACAAAAATTCATGAAAGGGGCAAAACTTTGTGAGAAAACTTTTTTACAATTCGCAGAAGATCACCCCTTGAAAACTGAGTTTAAAACTCCGCACATGGAACTTGCATTTATTCTTGCACCAAGAGTTGAAGATATGGATGACTAAATTTTAAAAGGCTTAAATACTATAGGAACCTATAGAGTTGCTATGGAAACTAGTATACAGGTAAGTAAAGACCTTCTTGAAAAGTTAAAGGCCATGAAGATTCACCGTAGGGAAAGCTATGAAAATATTATTTGGGATTTAATAGAAGATAGATTGGAATTTTCGGATGAGACAAAAAAGAATATTGCGCAATCTGAAAAAGATTTTAGAGAAGGGAGAACCCATAAATGGGAAGATGTCAAAAAGGAGCTAGGCATAAATGTATGAATTAATTCTCTCTGATAAAGCCAAAAAACAACTAAGCAAACTCCAAGAAAATATTCAGAATAGAATTGGAGCCGCCTTTGAGAGAATAAAATTTAGGCCACGTCATTTTGTTAAAAGAAAAGAAGGAACTAAATATTTTATTTTAAGGGTTGGGGAACATAGAGTTATTCTTGACATTAAACATAATGAATTGATTATTCTTGTAATTGAATTAGGACCTAGAAAAAATATCTACAAATAATAAAAAAGTTTTATAAGTCTAGAAAATCTAATAGTGAAATGAAAAAGAGGGGACAGTTGACTATTTTTATTATTGTGGGAATTCTATTAGTTGCGTTTGTATCTTTGTTTTTTCTTATGAGGGCAGGATTTCTTCCGCAACTTGGAGGTGGAGGATCTCAATCAAGTGTTAATGCTTTTTTGAATACTTGTTTAGAAAGTGAAGTTGATGGATCAATTGAACTTATTTTGAAAAACGGAGGCTATGTTGATTCTCCCCCTTTAAGTTTAAATTTTTTAATTGGTGAAGAAAGTGTGAGGGTTTCTTATTTATGTTATACGCGTAATGATTATGAAGGCTGTGTAAATCAAAATCCAGTTTTATTCAAAAGTGTTGAAAACGAAATAAAAGAAAGTATCTCACAAGTTGTCGATGATTGTTTTCAAGAGATGGTTTACAGTTTTGAAAGACAGGGAAATGAAGTAGATTCGGAGTATAGTGGATTTGAAGTTTCTCTGGTTCCAAAAAGTGTTAATATTCAAACCGATTCTAAAGTAACTTTAACAAAATCTGGAGAAACGACTGTTCAAGAAAATTTCAAAATAACTGTTTCGACAAGATTGTATGAAATATTAACAGTTGTCCAAGAAGCAATAAATAAGGAATCTGGAAGTTGTGATTTTAATCATAGAGCTTACGAGGTTGCTTATCCAGAGATTAATATAGATAAATATAGTTCAGAGGATTCCAGTGACGTTTATATTATTGGACATGATAAAACTAATGAAGAATTTATATTCGCTGTAAGGGGATGTATACTTCCACCATATTAAAATGAAAGGAAAAAAATATTATTAAAAATGAAGAAGGAGGTCAAAAGCTTTAAATATCTTTGAAGTTTAGAGAAAAAATGGAACAAATAACTTTAGAAAAGATTGGGGAAGAACTTGTTAGTTTAAGGGAAGTCGTTGAAGAAATGAAGGAAATTATTCTGGGAGATTCTCTTGAAGTTAGTGATGAGGTTATTGCAGATATAGAAAGATCTAGAAATGCTCCAGAAGAAGATTTCACATCGCACGAAGATGTTATGGCTAAATTTTGTAAATGAGTCTGACAGTTATTTGGTATAATGAAGCACTAGATTTTTTAAGAAAGTTAGATGAAGATATTTCTGAAAGGATTGCAAAAAAAGTTGATAGCATTATCCTAAATCCGAAAAGATATTTGTTTTCTTTAACAAATATTGATTCTTATAAATTAAGAGTTGGAAACTATCGGGTTTTTATAGATTATTCTGAAAATGAGAATAAATTAATCATTCGTTCAATTAAACATAGAAAAAATGCTTATAAAAATTAAAATGAAAGAAAAAAACTTAATCGTATTATTGGGACTGATTCAAATATTTTTGATGATTAACACAGTTCCCTCTAATAGTTATTTAGTATCTGGTTCTAATTTTCTTGGGGAGAATATTGCTAGGGAAAATAATTTTGATGAAATTCTTGATGTTGGGTTGGATTTTTTGATTAGTTTAATATCCATAAAACAAATTGGAAGTGTTTCTGCTGTTGAAGAAGTTAGTCAATGTTGTATTGAGTTCCAAGATGGTGTAGGGAGTTCTTCTTGCCAAAATGTTGCTGCTGGAACTTCTTGTGGAGATGGGCTCGCAAGTCCAGAATATAATATTTGTTCGGAAGTAGATAGTTGTAGACCGGGAACTTGTATAGATGAAGACTTGGGAATTTGTGATGAAAATGTTCCAAGAAAAACTTGTGAAGAAAATGAGGGCGAATGGGATTCTAGAGCTACGGATGATATTGCTGAATGTAGATCCGGGTGTTGCATATTAGGGAGTGAAACTGCTTACACAACTTCAACTAATTGTGGAATTTTGGCAGGGAATTATGGAATCCCAAAAGTGTTTGATTCTGGTTTGAATTTTAATCAATGTGCTGGATACGTCACAACTTTGGAAAAGGGTGCTTGTATGGTTGATGAAGAAAATTGTAGATTAGTTCCAGGTGTTGATTGTCAACAAATGAGGGGAACTTTTTTCCAAGGAATTTTATGTACAAATCCGGAGTTATATCCTGATCCTGAAAAACCAACCTGTAAGCCAACAGACGAATCAATGTGTTCCCCATTCCAAAACGATTATAATGTTTATTTCAAAGACACTTGTAGAAATCCTGCGAACATTTATGATTCTTACAAAAAATTTGATGGAGACTATGAAGAATACTGGATGAGAATTGCGGCTACTGAAGATTGCACATTTAGTGGGGAAAGTGATTGTGGGATTTGTGATTATCCATTTTATAGTATGTGTTCTTCAACGGGAAATGGAGAAGGAGTTGGGGGAAGCGATAATAGTTGTAAGGATTTGACTTGTGGTATTGTTGATGGGGAAAACAGAATAAATTCCGAAACATGGTGTGTTTATGAATCTCAAGTTGGAGAAAGTAAGGATGTTGTGGGAAGTGAGCATTGGCTAAAATCTTGTGAAGATGGGGAAGTGGAAATAGATGACACTCAGAACAAATATCGAAGAGAAATCTGTGCTGAAACTAATCAAACTTTTGGAAATGGGGAGGAGTTTTCAATTGCTCAATACAGACCTAATTTATGGATGTTATGTTCAACTGTTGCTATAGAAACTGATCCAGAAGATTTGAAAGAGGAAGAAAGAAATCGACAAGAATGTGAAGATATTCCAGATTGTAGAGTTTTAGGAATTGATGTTTCAAGTGATGCAAGGTTTGTTTTTGATATGTGTGTTCCAAAATACCCTCCTGGTTTTGATTTTTCTTTAAACGGAAATAATTTAGGGGAAGATATTTGTACTGCACTTTCAGACGTAACTTGTACTTACGTTAGAAAAAGTTCTTATTTTAGAATTGCTTATGGTACTTGGGGAAATACTGGGCGTTGTCTTGAAGGATCTCCAACTCCTTTTGTTAAACAAATGAACGAATTATGTTACTCTTTAGGGGATTGTGGAGGATATATCAATGTTGAAGGAGAATACACAAAAAATTATGAGACTTCTGGAGGATTTGGGGGAGAAAGACCAGATGATATGGCTGAAGATTTTTATTATGGAAATCAAAACCCGCAAGAAAACATGGATTTTCCACAATATCTTGGCACGCCTGGAAGTCCTGGAGATTATGACGATCTTGAGATTATTCTTGGAGAAGGAGCAGATTTGGAAGAAGTTATTCAGCAGTCTATATCTGTAGCTGGATTTCTTGGAGGGCTAATCGCTATTATTCCAGGAGTGACGGGAGTTGTGGCATCCATAATCTCAATTATTCCTGGATTGTCTTCGTTGGGGCCTCCAGGTTTGATGTTTGCCGCTGTTCTTGCAATTGTCGCATTAGCGATATCATTATTTGCAGAAGATTATGACACTTACCCAATAAAATACTCTTGCGAACCTTGGCAAGCCCCAGTCGGAGGAGATGATTGCGAAAAATGCCAAGCAGGAGATTTACCTTGTACAAAATATAAATGTAGTTCTCTTGGAATGAGTTGTAAATGGATTAGTGGAGGAATTGAACATTCTCTTTGTATAGACAATTATGCTAATGATGTTACTCCCCCAGTGATTAAAGTTTTGAACGTGTCCGTTAACAATCAAGAACTTCAAGGAGACATTAGTGATACTGGTTTCAAGGTAACAGAATGTATTGATAGTTTCTCTTGGATTAACGTCACACTTAAAACAGAAAATGAATTAGGGGGAGATGATCATGCATATTGTATGTATGATTATGTAACGGTTCATTGGGATGATGTCTTGGCTGCAAACGGAGACCTAAGAAGGGTTTACAGTAGGGGAGATGGATGGTACTCCGAAGAACATGAATTCAGTGAACAAGTTTCTACAATACATCCAGGAATTTATGATCTTATTCCGGGAGTTAGTGAGGACAAAGGAAAATTGAATTTGAATGTGAGATGTATGGATCCAAAAGGAAATTCGAACGCGGAGGAATTCAGAATAGAATTTTCATGTATTACTTCAAAGGATGAAACTGCCCCTGCACTTAGGAAATTTATTCCAGAGGATGGAAGTTTTATAAAACATGGAGAAACTACTAGGAATTTAGTTGTAGAAATGAGTGAACCAGTAGAATGTAAATGGGGCAGCACTGAAAGTGTTGATTTTGATTCTATGGCTGAAGAAATGAATTGCTTTCCTTCGGTTGGACAAGATCTAAGTGAATCTGGTTTCCCAATAGTTGGAACATGCAGCGACGAAATTACTGGTCTGACTGAAGATGAAAACATAATTTATATAAGATGTCGAGACACGAACGGGAATACTAATACAGAAGACATTCTTTACACATTTTATGCAAGTCAAAATGAATTGAATATTGACTCTGTAGTTTTAACAGTCCATAATCCAAGAGGGGATCCTATCTACGATTTAGATGATTCAAGAACTAGAATCTTTGTTGGTGGAAGTTATTCTTCTGTTGATTTAGATGTGAAAACTTCTGGAGGATCCGAAGGAGGGGATGCAGAGTGTAAATATCAATTTGAAAATTCTGCAACTAGTTCATTAAATAGATTCTTCAACACAGGAAACACTGACAGGCACAACACAGTTTTCACAAGCATACCTAGTGGAGATCACGACCTCAAAATTATCTGTGAAGATTCTGGAGGAAACGTGGCAGAAGCAATGGCGATGTTCGAATTAGAGAGAGATTCTTTCCCTCCAAAAGTTGTAAGAGTGTTTAATGAAGGTGGTAAACTTAAATTAATCACTGACGAGGAAGCAAGATGTTATTATGCTAATGATGAAGTGAGGGCGTGTGCATTTGATATTGATAATAGCACTTCAATGTCATCCGTGTTTACCAAGAACCACCTTACAAACTGGAATGCGGGGGAAATTTATTTTGTAAAGTGTATAGATTTATTTGATACTGTTACACCGAGCTGTGCAATCACAGTTAATCCAGTTTAGAATTTTAATTTCCCTCAATAATGCAAAGAATTTTTAAAGAAGAATTTCTTAAACCTCTTATGAGGAAAAGTGGTGATTTAGAGTGTCGTTCATCTATGTTTAATCAAAAAAGTGGGCAGTTAACTATTTTTATAATTGCTGCGATTGCAATTGTGGCGTTTGGAATGTTAATTTATTTTGTATTTCCGCAAGTCTTAGTTAACTTTGGGATTGGAACAAATAATCCTCAGATTTTTTTACAAACTTGTCTTGAGGAAGATATAGAAAATGCGATTGAAAAAATTTCATTACAGGGTGGAAGTTTAAATCCAGAGAATTCAATTCTTTATCAAGATAATGAAATAGAATATTTATGTTACACAAATCAGTATTATCTTCCTTGTGTAATGCAGCAACCATTGTTAAAACAACATATTGAAAATGAGATTAAAAGAAGCGTTGAAGAAAGTGCAGGATTCTGTTTAGATTCTATGAAAGAAAGTTTTGAAAGAAAAGGATATACTGTTGAATTAGTGAAAAAAGATATTAGCGTTGAGCTTTTGCCTGAAAGAGTTTCTATTGTATTTGATAACGACTTAACTTTAACTAAAGGAGACGCTCAAAGATATGAAAGGTTGAGTATATTCTTTAACAATAATCTTTATGAATTAGTGGGCATTGCAAATAGTATCCTAAATTGGGAGGCAAGGTTTGGGAATGCGGAAGTAACAGCTTACATGTTCTATTATAAGGATTTGAAAGTTGAGAAGTTAAAACAAAGCGATGGTAGCACAATCTATATTTTAACAAATAGTGATAGTGGAGATATGTTCCAGTTTGCTACGAGAAGTGTTGCATGGCCTCCAGGATTTGGATTGGGAGAAACAATTTAATGGAAAATAAAAAGTTGTTGATGTTTGGAATCTTTTTACTAATTGGAATTTTTTCGGTAGTAGTTTTCTCAGAAAATTCTTCTGCAGTGGGGGAAGTTTCTGTTTGTTGTGAAAAGACTGATCAGGGTGCATGGTGTCAAGAAGTAAGCGATGAATCTGATTGTAATCCCTCTTATAGGAGTGCGCCAACTTCTTGTGAGTCTACTTCTTATTGTAAATTAGGAACTTGTGTAAATACTCTTGAAGGATTATGTATGGAAAATGTTCCTCAGAAAGTTTGTGAAACTCCTGTTGGAGGTGTTGCTGCAGGAGTTTGGTATGATTCTGTTTCTGATGAATTAAATCAATGTCAATTAGGTTGCTGTTTAGTTGGGGGACAAGCATCGTTTACTACTCAAACAAGATGTAAACAATTATCTTCGACTTATGGTTTAGAAACAAATTACAGGACAGATATTAGATCTGAATCACAATGTATTTTATCTGCAACTCCCGGTATTAAAGGAGCTTGTGTTTTTGAAGAAGAGTTTCAAAATACTTGTAGATTTTTAACAAAGGGAGAATGTCAGGATCTTGAAAACTCGGGAGTTGGAGATATTGAGTTCAACCCTGGATTTTTGTGTTCTGCTTCTAAACTGGGAACAAACTGTGGTCCGAGTAAAAAGACAACTCTTTTAGATGGCAGAGATGAAGTTTATTTTATTGATACTTGCGGAAATCCTGCAAATATTTATGATTTTAATTTACAAGCTGATCCAGAATATTGGGAAAGAATTGTTCCAAAGGATTTTAGTTGTGGGGTTGGAGATGCTAATGCTAGAAGTGCGACTTGTGGGAACTGTGATTATTTTTTAGGAAGCACTGGGAAGTTGTATGATCGAGCTGAGGATGGAACTCCTGCTCCGAATTATGGAGATTATATTTGTAGAGATTTAAGTTGCGAGGATGAGGATGGAGAAGAAAAGGAACATGGGGAGACATGGTGTATAAGTTCTGCTAGTTCGGATTCATATCAAAATTCTCCTGGGAGTAGAGATTTTAGAAAAGTATGTTACAATGGAGAAGTAACCATTGAACCTTGTGCAGATTACAGACAGGAAATCTGTGTATCTGGTGAGATAGAAACTAGAAAAGGCACATTTAGCACCGCCGCATGTAGAGCAAACATGTGGCAGGATTGTGTTGCCCAAGACGATAACAGAACTTGTGAAAACTTTGGTGCAAGAGACTGTACTTGGGTTTCAGGAGATAGATTTGATGGGGAAGAATTCTATGATGAAGAGGAAAAAATGGGGAGATGTGTTCCAACCAATCCTCCCGGATTTGATTTCTGGGAAGAGGAGACTGATGGGGAAGCATTATGTGCACAGATAAGTGAAACCTGCCAAGTTAAATTTGAAAGGGGAATTGGAGGGTTTGTAGGGGATGTGGCTGAAGGTCTTGCTGGAGGAGTAGATGAAGAATGGAGATGTGTTGAGAATTGTGAATGTTTAGGGCTAACTGATGCTAAAAGCGGTGAGAGTAGCTTACGTGAGAATGCCAGAATAGATGAAGATAATGATTGGTTAGTGGATCTTAATAATATTTGCTTAGCTTTAGGAGATTGTGGAGTTTCGGAAAATCATATTGGGGAGTCAGGATATTATGAAGATTGGGAAGATTTGGTTACAGTTACGGGGAGGGGAGATGAATGAAAAAGAAAAATAATCTAAAAAAGCGATTGGCATACGCGTCGCCTAAGAAAGGAGAAGAAACCCAAAAAAACAGATCGGTATACACATCGTCTAAGAAAGAGGAAAAAAGAGGAAAGGAACTAGCAATTAGTCAGATTTTTCTTTTATTAGTTAGTATTGTTGCATTTTCTTATGCTGTCGGAAGTGAAGTTGGTTTGGTAAGTGCTGCTGTGCCGAGTACTTGGATCCCCGTAAATCCCCCCCAATCAATTAACCTTAAACTTACAACTACTCTCGGAACCACTTGGTCATATCGTGCAGATTCGATTCTTTATGACACTCCTAATCGTCCTATGAGATACATGTGGGTTGATCCAGATGGAGATATCTTTAATGCAGTTCAAATTGGAACAGGAATCGGAACTCCAGTATTGCCTAAAATAGGGAATGTAGATGATTTTGATTATACTGAACTTTTTGATTATACTGAACTGGAAACGATGATGGCTGGAGGGGTATTTGGGGTGTGGGGCAGATCATCTAGTCCTCACCCATCTGCATTAGTGGGTGGTTGCGGGAATATTAATCTCGCGGAGCTAACTGATGAGGAACGTTCCTCCAACATTGAGTGTTTCGGACAAGAAAATCATCCTTCTTTAACTGGTTCAGGACCGGTTTCAGGGCCAGAGACTTTGTATGGTTATGCTGTTATTGGGGGAACTCCACAAATTGGACAAGGAGACTACCCTGTAGTAGGTGGTTGGTTTCCACCAGGAATTGGAGACAGTCCAGAAGAACAGAGTATAAGTTTCACGGCAGCAGAAGCTGCTAAAAAAATTCTTGCTGGAAACACTGCTCTTAGAGGAAAACATGTAGATGTTAGTAGATACTTTAAGGGTTATTGGGATAAGGGAGGTTATTTAATACAAAATGAAGAAACTGGAAACTGGAGTTTATTTGAGACATTAGCTGGGAAAGTATGTGCTCATTATTGTGGAAAAGAGGCACTTACAGACGATGCGTTGGGAGAACTAAACATGGAGGGAAGTTTTGATCTTCGTGGATTTGGGAGACAAATGTATAGTATCTTTGTTACCGCCGGAATATGGTATGGTGCAGTTCAGTTCTTAGGCGCAGCGTTAGATATGCAACAAAGTGAAACTGATGCTGCGGCGGGAGCGGTAGCAATAGGATATATTGTGACTAAGGGATTGGGGGCGGCAAGGGAAATTGAAGGTGCAACTTGGGTAGAACATGGCTTTTTTGATCCTCTTAGTTGGGGAATTGGTTTAGGGGTATTGTATTTCTTACATAATTACAGAAAAGAGGATATAAAAGTCGTAGATTTTTCATGTAATATTTGGCAGGCTCAAACTGGTGGAGATGATTGTGAAGAATGTAACACTCGTGGACTTCCTTGCTCAGAATATCAATGTAAATCATTAGGGCAAAGCTGTGAACTTGTGAATAAAGGTTCAACTGAAGAATCCTGCGTTTGGGTAAATCGAAATGATGTAAACCCTCCAGTGATGGAACCTTACGAAGATGTTTTATTAGCAAACTATGAATACACTCCAGCTGGACAAATAAATCCTCCAGACAGAGGGGTATTTGTTGAATATACAGACTCTGCAGACACTTGTATTCCTGCTTTCACACCTTTAAGATTCGGAGTAACTTTAGATGAACCGGCAAAATGTAAGATGGATCGTTTAAGAAAACCTTCTTTTGAGGAAATGGATTTCTTCTTAGAAGGGGGATTATTAAAGTACAACCATTCATTTGCATTAACTCTACCCGGAATAAGTAATGCTGGAAGCGAAGGAATTGTAGTCGAAAATGATGGGGAATATGAAGCCTATATTCGATGCGAAGACACGAATGGAAATTCAAATATTGCAAACTTTATTTTCAAGTATTGTGTTGAAAAAGGACCAGATACGACACCCCCACAAATAGTTTCGGCAAGTATTCCAAGTGGAAATCCAATTGCATTCAACCAAAGTACATTAGATGTTCAATTCTATCTTAATGAACCTTCGGAATGTAAATGGAGTCATAATGATCGAGACTATGATAACATGGAAGGAGTCATGACTGACTGTGATACTTCAATTGGACAAATGGATGAACGTGGACTTTACACTTGTGAAACAACTCTGACTGGATTAAAGAATAAATTCGATAATGAGTTCTACATAAGATGTATGGATCAACCAATTGGTGTTGATGAGAACTCAAGAAATGTAAATGTTGAATCATATAATTATTTGATAAAAGGTACGCAACCATTGGTAATTGATTCAGTTTCTCCAGAAGAGGGAGAAACTATTAAAGATTCAACAGACGCGGTGAAAGTAACATTCGAGGTGAAAACATCTGCAGGATTCAACGACGGAGAAGCGTACTGTAAATACAGCGATACAGGAGAGGAAGATGATTACATAGAGTTCTTTAACTCTGGGTCGCATGAACACTCTCAAGATTTGTTCTTCCCTGAAGGATCTTATACTTACTACATAAAATGCACGGACTTGGGTGGCAATAGTGATTACGCAAACGTGAGCTTTAATGTTGATTCGGACAATGCCGCACCATTAATCGTGAGAGTATATCATGAAGAAACTTATTTGAAATTAACCACCATTGAAGCAGCGAGATGTGTTTACGACACAGTTGATTGCTCATACAACTTTGATGATGGTGTGAAAATCACTTCTTCAGATGATTTCAACCATTTTGTAGACTGGGATATTAAATCTGATTTACACATAAAGTGTAGGGATGAATTTGATAATGAACCATTCCCAAATCAATGTAGTATTATTGCAAGAGCTACCGATTTCTAAGCATTATCACCTAAGGAAGAAGTCTAAAAATTTATAAGTATTATTTCTTTAATCTAAATAAGGGAGGAAGTTTTAAATATCTTTGAAATTTGAAAGAGAAATGGAACAAATAGGTTTAGGAACGATACATGAAGATTTGGAATCTTTAAAAAAAGAAGTTAGGGGCATGCGAGAAACAATTGCTGATTGTTTTCTTACGTCTGAGGAAGAAAAATTAGTTGATAAAGCTAGAGAGGAACTTGAAAATGGAGAAGCAACGTCTCTTGAAGACTTAGAATTTGAAAGAAAGAATGTTAAGAGTTAAGTTCTCAAAGAGTTCTGAAAAATTTCTGAAAAGATGTGATGATTTTCTTTATAACAGAATTCTAAAAAAAATTGGGGAACTCACAAAAAATCCTTTTCCTTCAGAATGTAAAAGAATAATTAATAAGGATGGAAAATTGTTTCGCATGAGAGTGGGAGATTACAGAATAATTTATGAAGTATTTAAATTAAAAAATTTAATTCTTATTTCAGAAATAAATAAAAGAAGTAAAATCTATTAATTAATATGAAAAAAAGGGGACAGATGAAATTATCTTTCGGAATGATTTTTTCAATAATTTTAATAATTATTTTTGTTGGTGTTGCATTCTACGCTATTCAAAAATTCTTAGAATTCCAGAATTCAACTCAAATTGTAAAATTTTCTAGAGACTTACAAGAAGACATTGATAAAATGTGGAAAGGATCCCAAGGAACTCAACAAAAAGAATATTTTCTCCCGTCCAAAATAGATTATGTTTGTTTTATAGATTATCTTTCTTCAGATCGTGGAAGATATGATGATTTTTTTGATGAACTGGATCAATTTTTTTATGAAACTGAGAATTTATTTTTCTATCCAGCAGGATCAGCTAGCGGTCTAGACTCAAAAGAAATGAAACATATTGATATTAACAAAATGACTGATTCCAATAACCCTTTCTGTTTGAAGAATGAAAAAGGAAAAGTTAAGATGGTAATTAAAAAAGAGTTTGGTGAAGCGCTCGTTACCATAACAGATTAAGATGAGAAAAAAAGGTTTTTTAGGAATACCTTTTGCCTGGCTTTTTGCCCTTATTGTTGGAGGAATTATTCTCTTTTTGGCAATTTATCCAGTAACTAGAATGTTAGATACTCATCAAGTATCTCTTGACGATCAATCTTCAAAACAAATAGGGGTTTTATTAAATCCTTTGGAAACTGGTTTTGAAACTGCAAAAACATCTTCCATGGCCTTACCATCTGAAACTAGAATTTACAACAGATGTGATGCAAAAGAAGATGAAGCTAATGATTATTTCGGAAGACAGATAATCAAAGTATCTCAAAAGACATTTGGAGACTGGAGTGAACCGGGTCTTGATGTGGGATTCTCAAATAAATATATTTTTTCCGAAGAATTTGTTGAGGGGAAAAGATTCTATCTCTTTTCAAAGCCATTTAACCTTCCATTCAAAATAGCGGATGCAATTTATTTGACTTCCTTTGATAAAAGTTATTGTTTCATTGGCGCCCCTTCTGAAATGAAAGAAGAAATTGGAAATTTGAATCAGAATAATTTATTTTTTGAAGAATGCCCAGCTGGAAGTGTTGAAGTTTGTTTTGGGAGAGATTGCGACATTGAAGTTAATACTCATGAAAGAACAGTTACTAAAAGGGGAGAAAAAATGTATTTTAATGACGATACTCTTATGTATGCGGCGATTTTCTCGGATCCTCAAGTTTATGAATGCCAATTGAAGAGATTAATGAAAAGAGGTGACCAATTATCTCAAATATATGTTGGAAAAGCAAATCTAGTTGCAAGAGAAGGATGTTTTTCAAACACAAATTCACAATTATTAACCCTTGCGAGCGCAGAGAATGGTTTTGTATCTTCAGTCAATTTAAATTTTGTTTCTGGAATCGCTGATAGCGTTGAAAGTGCAAATGAGGTTGCAAGTTGTAAATTATGGTAAAAAGAAAAGGGCAAATGAAAATATTTGATAAAAAAACTAGTATCTGGAAAAGACGATGGAATTCATTCCTATTAGGTTTTCTATCTGAAGGGAATGGGAAGTTAGAGATAATGGGTAGAAAATTGGATTTGATATTATTAGGGGGTTCATCCGCGATAGGAATTCTTACATTATCTTGGGTGGGTGTTCTAATCATGAGTTATCTTTTTGTTTCATTAAAAGAGTATTCAAAAATAATCCTGTTAATATTTTACACCCTGACTATCTTTAGTTTTTGGGGTTCCTTAAGATCATTAAATAATAAATATTTCAAAAAAGGATATTTCTGGACAGCAATAATTATTATATTAATATTTAGTGTTGGCGCCATAATGGGAGGTCCAAAATTAAGATGGTAAACAGAAAAGGGCAGATGAAAATACAGCAAATGGCGTTTATGTTAATAGCTATAACTGTTTTTTTCGCTCTAGTTGGGATGTTTATGTTGGTTCTACAGTTTTCCAATCTGCAAGAATCAGCTTCTGCAATTGAAGAAAAAAATGCTTTATTATTAGTAACTAAGCTTGCTAATTCTCCAGAATTTTCCTGTGGGAATTCTTTTGGAAGCGGCAGATTTAACTGTGTGGACTCTGACAAGGTAATGGTACTTAAGGGGAAGAATGAAGAGTACAGAGATTTCTGGGGAGTTTCAAATATACAAATAAGAAAAATTTACCCATTGTCTTCAGCAAGTATGGAATGTTCTTCAGAAAACTATCCAAATTGTAATATAATTAGCATAAGAGAAGGGGGCATAAATTCCACATATGAAAATTTTGTTTCATTATGTAGAAAAGAAAATGTTGAGGGAGTAGTTGAAAATAAATGTGAACTAGCAATGATTATGGTGAGTTACGATGCTTAGTCTAAGAAAGCGAGGACAGGAAGAAATGGTTGGATTTGCGCTGATCATAATCATAGTCGCAGTTATTTTGTTAGTTTTTATTGGATTTTCGTTAAGAGAACCCACAAGTGATACTGTTGAAAGTTATAAAGTTGAGAGCTTCATACAGTCCTTTTTACAATATACTACTGATTGCAGAGATAGAACTAACGATGCATTGACAATAAGGGAATTGATCTTAGAATGTAATGATTTAGAAGAATGTAGTGATGAGAGAGACACTTGTGAGGTGTTAAATTCTGACCTTAGTGGAATCATAAATGAAAGTTGGAAAGTTGGAGAAGATTGGCCAGTGAAAGGTTATGCATTGAATATAAGTTCTCAGGATAAAAATATCTTAACAATAAGTCAAGGGGACCATTTAACGGGAAATTCGAAGGGAGCTTCTCAAGATTTTGTTCAGGGTGGAGAAAAGATATTTATTCTTTTTGAGGTAAATTATTAGGCACTACAGTTTTATGTTAATTAAGATATTATCCACTACAACTTCTGGGCGATGTCTAACCCTTAATTTTGTTTTTTCTTCGATTAATTCTATAAAGCCAAATCTTTCGAGAAGTTTAATATCATCACTTACTGATTTAAAGCTTCTGCCTAGTTTCTTGGCTAGTTCATAAATTGACTTCGGATTTTCATTCCTTATTGTATCTAAGATTCTCGCTTTCTCATTACTTAAGAGTTGTCTTAGGGCAGAGATTCCTGAGAAGTCATAATCTTTCTTAGAGGTTCTTCCTTTTCTAAATATGGAAAAAGCCCCTTGAGATTCTTTAATGGTTACTTCTCTTGTCTTAGTTCTAGTTGCCATTTTTGTATATGGGTTATTTTTGATTAGATATCTCTAAAGTATATTTTATGGATATCTATTCTTTTTTATAATATATTGTTATTAAATACCCTATATTAATAAATCTTTTGATTTCATGAAAAACTCTGTTTGTATTCATATATCAGTGACAGCAGAACCTTTATAAGTAAAACACTGAAAAGAGACTATTATTTGGGATAGGAGTGAAATGTTGCAAGAAGCTTTTTAAAGAAAATTGGTTTTTCTAGGATACGCTCATAAGAGTGATCTAATAAGGGATAAATATGCTCAATCAGACAAAGGTTTACCTTATGACTTTTGTTGAGTGAGAATTGTCGTAGACAAGGATGTTAAAACACATGAAAGGAGGTT
>SDBV01002089.1_pt1 | contig 29991 bp, 25 predicted proteins | sample 2277081 | NCBI WGS metagenome assembly SDBV01 (sample SAMN10402039, study PRJNA504765) | marine sediment metagenome | isolation source: marine sediment core GS10_PC15, 223 cmbsf | place: Arctic Ocean: Southern Knipovich Ridge | collected 2010
TGGAGGACAATTCATTCACCGTTTCATTGTTCATATCCACAACTTTGAGCGTTTTGGATTTGCTGTCAAAGGCGAATATTTTCCCATCATACTCTGCTGTTAATTGTGGAGTTGTCTGAATGCTCTTATTCCATTTCAAAGTTCCGGAAGCCAGATCCAATATGTTCATTGATTCGGTTGTGATGTACAAAATGCCGTTGGATAAGGGGACTATGCCTATTACCAAGCCCTCTACTTTGACAGGTTTATCAAAAGTGATCGTACCTGTTTTGGGGTCCAGATAATTGAGGTAATTCATACTGGCTGTCTGCGACACCAGCAAAATGCCATCTCCGGTGTCCATATAATCATAAATACCTCCCTTTATTGCAATCCCTCTGCCTTTTTTGCCCCAGATACCTGCATGCATCTTGTAGTCATATAAGTTTATTTTCGTTTTGTTTCCATCGTTGGGGAGTACCAGTATCCCATTATCCAAAAAGGTTACCTGACTCAGTTTTCCTTTAACTTCCAGTGCTTCATTCCATACCAGGCTTCCATCATCGATGTTAAATGCGTTGTAAACATTGGTGTAGTTTACAACAGGCTCTCCGCTGGAAGAGCTCATACTAGACTGCGACTCTTTCTGAAAACCCAGGTAGAAGACATCGCTGCCTGCTGGTTGGTAGTAACGCAGGTCAATTTCCATGTCTTTTGTCAGGGTCTCGGCTACTGATTTCATAAGCGCTCCCAGGGCACCATATTGGTCGATTTGTGCTGCTTCTGCAGAATTGACCTCCTTCCAGATGATAGTCCCGGTGCTGACATTTAGCTTATAATTGTTGAAAAGGGTAACGATAAGAAGCTCGTTATTGCCAAGTTCAGTGGCTGCGATTATCCTGCCAAATTTTTCTTTCATGGTCCAGGAAACGGTACCATCTGACATTTTCACAGACACCATTAATGGTTCATCACCAACATCTATACCTGCCACAAGTATGGCATCCGAGTTGTACAACAGAAAATAATCTTCTATGGTATTGATACCGGCTTTGTAGGAATCGAACACCTCATCACCGCTGAGCTGATCAATGAGATGTATGCTATTGTTGGTGGTCACTGTGAAAAACGGGCTGCTGGGCAGCTCATTGAAGGCTTCACGGTAGAGTCCGGCATGCTCTTGCCTGCTCCAGCGAATTTCACCTGTTTCAATGTCTATTCCAACAAGCTGATCTTCAGAACACACAATCAGATTGCCAAGCGCTGTCACTTCCTGCCACAAAATATCTGCAGGCAATTCTTTCGTCCATTTAACTTCAACCTGGGCGAAGCCGGTAAGCGTACCCAGGGTAATCAGGATTACCAGAAACAGATATTTTCCAACAGCATTGGTATTTCTTCTCATAATGAATTATTTAATGTTCATACCTTCAATGATAAAAGAAGCGGTGGTTCATCAGTGGAGCTGTTATTTTTCAGACCTCTTGAAACTGATGGCCATTCCACCGCCTTTGTTGTTTACACTGGTTTCGTAACGATCCAGATCAAGCAGGAATTCCAGGTAATCTGCATTCCAGCGGACTCCCGGCCGGTCAGACACATTGTGGGTGGTAAAGCAGCCATTGATCTTTAATTTGGGATCAACGGCTATGAAGTAATTGCGGTACCATGATTTATCGGCATCGCTGAATACAAAGTCAAAAGGACCCTTAAGTTCAGGAACCAATTTATGGGCATCGGCAAGTCGTGCATCGATAATTCGGTCAACTCCTGCCTCTTTGAAATTTTCCAGCGCCTCCAGGTACCTCGTTTTATTGAGTTCAATGGTGATCAACCTGCCTCCGGTCTTGCTCAGGGCCCAGGCCATCCAGATGGTTGAATGCCCGGTGGAAGTGCCTATTTCCAGGGCTGCCTGGTAGTTGTTCTCAATGATCAGATCATACAGCAATTTCCCGTCAACGTAAGGAACGTTCATGTCGTACCACTGGTGCGAATGTTTATCCAGGAATGCTTCTGCCTTACTGTCAATGGCTGCCTGGGTTGTTTGCTGGGAAAAACAGGTGATGGATTGAAGCAGGAACAGCAGCATTAAAGCCGCAAATGTGTTGATTTTGAAACGTGTCATACCACAAATTTAAACCATTCATCGATATTCTACCGATAAGTCTCCTCATATTCAGGATCTGGGTCAGCTGATCCTTTTTTTTCTATTCCTCGGAATATGGATTACCGATTCGTTCATATTCCCTAATTTTAAATTTGCCGGTTTTTAATTGGCTGCGAAACTGCCTTCAGCCTTTAAAAGCGTATTTAAAAAGGTTTGCCACCGAGGGCTTCTGTCCCTGGATCAGAATCGCCGTCCTGAAAATCCGGGCTCCTAACCACACTGTAAATATGGTGAAGAGGATCACCCCCACCAGTCCCACGATGGGTTGCCATAATGGGACCGTTACGGGTGTGGCCAAACGGATCATCATTATCGATGGGGTAAATGGCGGGATCAGGGAGAGTGTGGTGGCCAGGGTTCCGGATGGATTCCGGATGACAGGCATGATTAGAAAGAGTGGGAGGATCACAGGGAGCATGGCAGGGAATTGTATGGATTGTGCGTCCTTATTATCATTGCATGTAGCACCCAGTGCGGCCATACCCGACCCAACCATAATGATAAACAATACAATGAAGATGAAGAACCAGGGCAGAATATCATAGGGGATGATTGATCCGAATCCGGTCATTCGTGCGGTAACGATTCCGGCGGTCACATATATGGCTGCCGTGGTGAGTGATATTCCGATTCCTCCCAGTACCTTGCCCATCATAAACTGGAATGGGGAGATGGTTCCCAGGAGCACTTCGGCGATCTTTTCGGTTTTCTCTTCCATCACGGCGGTTAACAGGGGGACCGCGCTCATCATTACCAGCATGAACATCATCAGGACAATGATGTAAGGCACCATAAATGATTGTAATTCATTGATCTTTTCAGCTTCCTGTTGTTCGCCGGTTTTCTTATCGATTGTTACCAGCCCCATTCCTTCAAGATCGAGCCATGTGAAAAGGTCAGCGGATTGTTCTTCATCAAGGTTCAACCCGGCAATCCGAAGCTGCTGCAAATGTCCGTTAATGGTATTGCGGAACCAGTCCCGGGCATCATCCATAAAAGAGTGTTCGGAATAGTATTTAAGGTATCCGTCCTCTTTGCCTGAAGGGTGCAGAACATCACGACCTATTTCGATGAATGCATGCAATTCAGCGTTTTTAACACGTTCCGACAATGCCAGCTGCTGATCCATTCTGTTCTCTGTGTCGGGCGCAATGAATTCTACCACATAGGCAGGCCTGACTTTCTCCCCGGTTTCCTGATCGTAGATATCTTTCTGGTTCCTGAGATCCAGGGCTTCTTTGAGCCGATCGGTCATCAGGCCCGAATAATCAATCACCACGAGCTTTTTATCATCAGTGTCCTGATTTTTTTCCATAAGGATCATGGCCAGCAGACCACCATCCATGAGGAACGGGACCAGGATCAGGCCAACAATAAAGCTTTTGGTTTTTACGGCAGCCCTCCTTTTTTTCGGGTGATGCGTGTTTTTTTTAGTACTTCTGACAGGATCTTCTGAGGATCGGTTCCTGAAGAGACCCGGATCTCATGAAGCTTTCCAAAGTTGTTGATTTTTTCAATTCCGGCCAATCCTTTCAGGGCTTCAACGCCCATGTCAGATTGAATCCGGATGGTATCATTGCCATACTGGTCCTGGATATGGGAAAGGGTACCGTCCAGCACTTTAGCACCCTTATAGATCATGAAAATATAGTCACACATCTTTTCTGCCATACCCATATCGTGGGTGCTGAAGATGATGGTGGAGCCTTCCTTCTGAAGGTCCAGGATCACATCCTTCATGATATCGGCATTCACCGGATCCAGCCCGCTGAAGGGTTCATCCAGGATAATGATCTCTGGTTTGTGCAGGATGGTGGCAATAAACTGTAGTTTTTGTTTCATCCCCTTGCTCAGGGTTTCCACCTTCTTGTCTTTGAATTCTGTCAGATCCAACAGGTTAAGCCAGTAATCGATCCATCTTTTAAGATCTTTTCCGTCATTGAGTTCTCCATGAAACTGCAAGAGCTCTCCAAGCTTCATCTTTTTATACAAACCCCGTTCTTCAGGCAAGTAACCAATACTGCAAGTACGCTGGCCGTTTAATTCTTTCCCATAGATGCTGCCTTTCGGGACCGAAAGGGTAAGGTCATTTACTGCCACTACCGATCCGAATGTTTTGGTAACACTGGATAGTTCAATAATATTCATAGCAAATAATAACTTGTGAGGAGCCACAAGGTATATAAGGGCACCTCTAAAAACCACTTATTATTACGAGCGGCTGCAAAAAGAGATAACAGCGTTGTCAGACAAAATCTTTCCTCAATGTAGCTTGGCTACATCTACGGAATATTTTGCCTTCCGCCTTGCTATCTCTTTTTTCGCACGCTCTCATGTACAAAACTGGTTTTTAGAGGTGCCCATAATTCAGATGAAAATCTACATGAAGAATATCACCTTCTAAAAGTTAGTGCTATTCCTCCAGAGAGGTCAGGTCTCCTTCTTCCTGTCCAAGAACTCTTGCCTTTATTACCCGGCGCATGATCTTGCCGCTTCTGGTTTTAGGAAGTGATTCTGCAAAAACAACAAAAGCCGGACGGGCAATCGGACCAATTTCATTGTCCACATGTTTCTTGAGTTCATCTGATAGTGAATCGGAAGGAGAGAAGCCCTGCGCAAGAATCACTGTGGCATGGATGATATTTCCTTTTAATGAATCGGGCAATCCAATGGCTGCAGCTTCAGTAACAGCCGGGTGACTTACCAGGGCGTTTTCAATTTCTGCAGAACCAAGCCTGTAACCACTTACCTTCAAAACATCGTCGTTTCTGCCAATGATCCAAACGTAGCCATCTTCATCCAGCTTGGCCGAATCGCCGGTGAGGTACCAGCCCTGTTTTTCATATTGCTTCCAGTATTTTTCAATGAAACGGTTGGGATCACCCAGGATGGTCCGGGCCATACCGGGCCATGGATTTTTAAGAACAAGGTTTCCTTCGGTTCCGTGTTCAACAGCCTTCCCGGATTCGTCCACCACGGCAATCTCGTTGCCAAAAAATGGTTTTGTGGCAGATCCTGGTTTCAGTGGTGTGATGGGAAGGGGAGTGATCATGAATCCCCCGGTTTCGGTCTGCCACCATGTATCCATGATGGGACAGTGGTTTTTTCCAATGACCTCGTAGTACCATTTCCAGGCCTCAGGATTGATGGGTTCTCCCACCGAACCGAGAAGCCTGAGGGAACTGAGATCATGTTTATCGGCCCAGGATGCTCCGTACCTCATCAATCCCCGGATGGCGGTAGGAGATGTATAAAAAATAGTGACGCCGTATTTCTCGATCATCTGCCACCACCGGTTGGGGTAGGGGTGATTGGGAGCCCCTTCATACAGCAGGATGGTGGTCCCATTGATCAACGGACCGTAAACGATATAGGAGTGCCCGGTAATCCAACCCGGATCGGCTGCACACCACCATCGGTCATCAGGTTGAATATCAAATACATATTTAAAGGTACTTGAAGTATAAACTGAATAGCCGCCATGGGTGTGGATCAGTCCCTTGGGCTTGCCTGTAGTGCCGCTGGTATAGAGTATGAAAAGGGGATCTTCAGCATCGGTCTGTTCAGTTTCACATTTTGAACCGGCAATGGGCATGCCCATAAGGTCGTGCCACCAGAAATCCCGGTCATTTTCCATATAACATTCCTCTTCGGTCCGCTTAACTGCTATGCATACATCGATGGTAGGAGACCGGCGCATGGCCTCATCGGCAATGGCTTTCAGCTTTGTGGGTTTTCCACGGCGGTATCCGCCATCGGCCGTAATAAGGATGCGGCTGCGTGCATCTGCAATTCTTTCTGCCAGTGCTTCCACGCTGAATCCTCCATACACCACACTGTGCGCAGCCCCGATCTTGGCGCACGCCAGCATGGCAATGATGATCTCCGGGATCTGGGGCATGTATATGGTAATGATGTCTCCTTTCCGGGCTCCCATAGCCTTTAAAACGTTTGCGAATTTGGAGACTTCCCTGTTCAGGGCAAAATATGAGTAGGTCCGGACATCACCTGGTTCACCCTCCCAAATCAGTGCAAGTTTGTTCTTTGTTTCGGAATTCAGGTGCCTGTCGATTGCGTTGGCCACAATATTGGTTTTACCTCCCACAAACCATTGATAGAATGGCTTTTTTGAATCATCCAGCACGGTATCCCATTTCTTGTACCAGGAAAGACTCCCTGCTTCTTTTTCCCAGAATCCTTCCCTGTCGGCGATGGATTCCTTGTAAAGTTTATCGTAATCCTTGATACGTGCGCGTTTCACAACCGTTTTATCGGGGTAAAACATTGAATTTGTTGATTTTGAATTTAGTGCCTGGCTCATAGATAGTTATTTGGAACAAGTAAACATAGCATCTTATAAGCTGAAAAGCAAATAGGCTAGAAGTCTTTTTGTTTCGTATAGTGGTATCCGTTCAGCAGGTATTCTCTGTAATACTTTTCTCCCCTTTCAACAAAAACCCTGTATTCATACCTGGTCTGGCTGCCATCGGTATTGACCACGGTAATCACACCCGAATCCATGTTTCCCTGAATGTTCCAGCGTCCCCTGTTGTTGTTCTGGTTTGCCACTCCCCAACTTCCTCCATCCGATAAATTCCCGGAATAGGAGGCTTCGCTCTGATCGGAGTAAGTACCATCAGGAAAAAAAGTCAGAATCCATCAGCAAGTTGTTGTTGACCATGCTGACCGGTCCGCCGGTGGTCCCCATGGCTCCAAAATGATTGGGATTTGGAATTTCCACACCCTCCAGCCTCCACAACACACCAATGGGTGAATTACCACGGATGATAATATCCTTTCTTTTGGTATATCGAACAACCACCTCTTCCATATCCATGGCATTTTCCTTCAGGTTTATCTGCACCTGGGTTTCTTTACCGCTCGAGAGATAGAGGTTTGGAATCACCTGGTTCGCGTATCCAATATACCTGACTTCAATACTCTGTCGTCCCAGAAGGATATCTTTCAGTACAAATTGCCCGTTCATATCTGTGGAAGTATCGATGACCGGATCAGAATCCGCCATAAAAAAAATAGTTGCTGAATGGGAATTAGACCAGACTCAACGGGAATTTTGAGCCATCACCTGCCAGGCTCGCCTGGTGGCAATTTTCAAAAGTCTTTTATCGGGTGAAACAGCTACAGGGTTTCCCACTGCTTTCATCACGTGGACATCTGTGATAGAATCGCCATAGTAGTATGCGTCTTCGCGGTTGTAACCATTTGCATTGCAATAGGAAATCAGGCGTTTTTTTTTCTCCAGTCCGTATACAAGTTTTCCTTCTGTTTTCCCTGTAAGGATTCCATCGGCCTTTTCCAGCAGGGTGCAGATCACATCATCGAGGTTCAGGTGTTCGGATACAGGTTCACAGATGGGTGAAGAGGCAGATGAAAGCAGTACGTTGGCTGCATCATTAGCCCTGTGGTCTTTCATGGTCACGAGGATTTCCGGACGGATGGTCTCAATCAGCGAATCATTAAATACTTCCCTGCACAATTGCTTCAAGGTTTCTTCTGAAACACCCTTCAACCAGGAAAGCATGCGGTTGATCATTTTTACGGGCTCACCAAGACCAAGTTTGTAGATGATTGAGAGATATAATGCATGCCTGTATTGTTTCTCGCTCATGATGCCCCGTCTTCTGGATTCCTCCACAAGATTTGTGGCGCTGTTGACCACAAAAATTGTATGGTCAAGATCGTAAAAGGCAATGTATTTATATCTCTTTTTCACCCGCAGTTATAATATTTATTTCATTTAAAAAAGTGGGCTCCCGCAGGATTATAGATCATGTTTACGGCAGAGGGTACCACGGTAACGTTGAAGGAGGTGGCATAATAGAGTTCCCCATCTACATGGAATGGCACTTCTCTTTCAAAATCAACACGAAGCTTATCGGTCTGGTAATAATCCACTTTTACATCGTTTATATGGGTTCCCTTTGGTACCATTGTGAGGATCTTCAGGCGTTGAAGCAGGTTCAGTTTTTTTATCATGCATACATCGAGTAAACCATCATTGGCAATCGCTTCAGGAGTAAGTAAAAAGCTTCCCGCAAAGCGCCTTCCAATGGATATGGTATTGATAAAACAATCTGTTTTCCGGCTCTTACCCCTGGAGGTTATTGTTACCCGGAGCTCCCGGTAGAACAGCAGTGTTTTCAGGATATGCCAGATATATTTGCCTTTGCCAGGGCTCTTTGAAACCTTGCCAGGCTCCACATAGTTTTCAGCGGCCACCTGGGCATCGAATCCAAGCCCCATGCCATTGAGAAAATGCATTCCATTCACAGATCCGGCATCCATGTGGATGGTGTGTTGTTGAAAAAAAATCTCCCAGTGCTGCTCTGTAAACCGGTTGGGAAATCCCAGTATCTGGATGAAATCGTTCCCGGTACCGGCTGGAATGATACCCAGGACGACTCCCGGTTTGTTCAAAAGGGGCTTTGATACTTCATTCATGGTTCCCTGTGATATGAAGTTTCTTCCCCATGATGGGGAAAACGGATTTTGCCCAGAATCCCATTAAAACCCGGATGCCTTTTTTCCATTTTACATAGGCCATGATCAGGATCAGAAAAACTATAACAGCAGTATAGGAATAGAGAAAGAGAAATATGGGAACTGAGATTATGATATGGATTTTGCGCTGTATCATTTCCAACTATTAAGATCAAGATGTTGTTCCAGCCATTCGACCACAACCTGGTCCGGAGCCGTTGCAAAGAAATCGTAACCAGTTACCTTTTCCAGGGAATCCACCGTAATGGCAAATTCGAGCAATTCACCCGATGATCGGGCATTGGGCAGGAGAAATGCTATAAAAGAGTGATCGGGCGGTGAAAGATCTGCCAGTACTTTAAAATAGTAGCCCGGAACCCCCACCTGGTTCTCACCTATGAGGGAGTCCATGGGCTCGAGGATGGGCCCGGTCACCACATATATGCTATCCTTGTCAATTGCCCAGTTCCGCACCTGCTCTTCCAATCTTTTCCAGACACCCCGGTTAAAAGAGGGTGTCTGGGGACTCATATTCGACATCAGAAACGATTCACTCATGGCCAGCCGGCTCCATTTCATGTCTCCCGCGGGAGCAAGATGACCACGGTCAAACCCTGATCCCCGATAATCCGACAATTGGGACGATCCGGTTGCAATGGTTGTATCGGCTCTGAAATTATCTGTCCTGTTTACAGTTCCTGATTCAATTTCATTCCGGGTAAGTACATAGGCAACCCACGAAGCCTGCTCAAACTGTTCGTTGTAACCAAGGTCAAAACCCGAATAGGACCGGATCGTATCGGTTGTAAAGGCCTGCGGATACCCAGTCGACAATTCGATCCATTCAATGCGTATGTCTGCCGGGGGAGCCTCTGCTACCAGTGAAGTTTGCAATTCATGGGATGATTTTTTCCATGGTTCTACAGTAACCAGGATTGCTGCAATGATTAATATCATAAAGGTTATTAGTCCAAATTGTCGCCTTTTGGTTCTGTTCATGGAGTAAAATTAGAATTTTTTGTAAATTCCAAGGAAGTTATTGTTTTGCGATTTATAATTGATTATGAAAAATTACTGGTTCATTGGGGATATTCACGGAGAGATCAACCTGCTGGACATGTTGCTTGAAAATGTGTTGCGGTTTAAACCGGAACAAATAGTTTTTGTGGGCGACTATATCGATAGGGGTCCCCATGTCAGGGAGGTGATCGATCGAATCATGGACCTGGATGTTCCGGTAGCCTGCCTCATGGGAAACCATGAAATGATGATGCTGAATGCCATGGAGCATATGGGGTATGGCCATAGTCCCATTGAGTTGTGGTACTATAACGGTGGGGAAGCAACGCTCCAGTCTTTCGGTTTTACCAGCTTCTTCAGTTTTCAATCTGAAATGGCCCCCGGGTACATTGATTTCTTCCAAAGGCTTAAAATGAGCCATGTTGTTCATTTGGGTGACCGGTTGAAGGTCCTTGCCACCCACGCAGGCATCTCTCCGGCAATTCCCCTGGAGGATCATTTAAGTATGGAGAATTACAGGGTCCTGAACCGGTACCTGCTTGAGAAGCATCTTGATCCTGCAGATTCATTTTTATGGGTAAGGGATGCATTCTTTAACAGTCATTCCAATCTGTGGGATGGATACCTCGTGGTGCATGGGCACACACCAATCCAGAAGCTGAAACGTTTTATTTCCTTTAACGGTCAGAAACATTTTCTTTTTGTGGACAACGACCTTTGCATCAGAAAGGATGGGGAGAACGGGAAGATTGCATCCATAGACATTGATTCCGGATCGGTGATCAGCGGGAGGTTAACCGGACTGGGATTCTTCACTGAAGACAAAGACAGAGCGGTGAGGTTGCGCAGCATCACGGTATCCGGAGAAGACATCTTTCCACGGGACCTGGGACCAGTCCATTTTTGATCCGCATGAAGAGGCAATCAGTTCCCGGGGAATGACTATTTTTGTGGCCTGAAATCATTGACTTTGATACCGGACGGAATAGAAGTGATTGGCTTTGATGCTGATGATACCCTGTGGGTCAACGAACCTTACTACAGGGAGGCAGAGAATGAGTTCATTAAGCTTGTTTCTGCTTATGGAGTGGAAGATGATATTGCCGGAGCACTGTTCAAAATTGAAATTTCAAATCTTGAATTGTATGGTTACGGGATCAAAGCTTTCATGCTCTCCCTGGTGGAATGCTCCATCAGCATTACCGGGGGCAGCGTTACCTCAGATACCATTCGGCAAATCATTGAGATCGGGAAGGGAATGCTGAAGCGGCCCATCGAGTTGCTGGATGATGTGAGGCTGGTGCTGAAAAGGCTGGCTCCGCACTATCGCCTGATCGTGGCCACAAAGGGAGACCTTCTGGACCAGGAAGGGAAGATGAGACGATCCAGTATCTCTTCTTTTTTCCACCACATAGAGGTGATGAGCGACAAAAAGGAACAACACTACATCCAGCTTCTTCATCACCTGGATATAGAACCTTGTAAATTTCTGATGATAGGCAATTCCATGAAATCGGACATCATCCCCCCGTTAAACCTGGGAGCATATGCCATCCATGTGCCCTACCATACCACCTGGGCACATGAAGAGGTGGAAAAAGATCCGGATTCAAATCAGTTTGTCCGTGTCGTTCACCTGAAGGAGGTACTGGATCTGATCAGGATACCGGGCTTCATCCATTGAAGTTACGGACGCGTTCGATACGCATGGCAAAAGGCACATTGTCGTGTGAGAACTCATATTCAACTGTGTGGCTTCCTTCTGACCTTGAGAGGGCCTCCAGTTCCGATTTTTTCAGAATGGTGTCCAGTTCTGAGCTGAATTGTTTTTCAATCACCATGCGGATGGTTCCGTAGTAAAGCTCGGTGATCATATATACCCTTCTGATTTTACCATCATATTCGGCCCAGCGGGTTGCTTTCATTTGCTCCAGGAACCGGTCGATCTTAATGCGCATCAGATTGTCCATTTCGCGAACCTGTATATCTCCAAAGGTGAATTTACGGAGCTTTTCAGACTTAAATTCACCAGTGATCATGCCGATTTTGGGGTGCTGAAGCTCATTAACAAATTCAGCATTCACATCCACGGTCCTGGAAGCAAAATGAGCTTTGAACAGAGGTCTGTTGTGGGTCTCCTCGCTGAATAATTCCCATTCGCTTTCATTGATCAGACCTGCATCGAGGAATGCTGTGTAAATGGTGTTGGGCATGCCTTTTCTTGAAAACTCGGGTGCACCGAAGATGGGGTCCCACACAAGGTCTCCGGGTGTGATGCCCTCGTGTGATGCAGGGATGAGTTCAAGGTCATAAGCTGATCTGAATTTTCTGATCTCCATGGCTTAGAAATTACAATAGTGGTTGAAATGTGATGTTAATAACTAAAGATCAGGATTTTTTTGATCCAACACAAGTAAAAACATGATCGAATTTCCAAAGAAATCCTTTAATTTGTGGCTTTTTAGCACATCTGCATGAATGTTCTTGATATTATATTTCTTGTTCCAATGGTGTTTGCTTTATACAGGGGATTCAAGAAAGGAATGATCCACATGGTAGCCTCACTGCTTGCACTGGTGCTGGGCATTGTCGGGGCTATTAAACTGAGGCCGGTTTTTGCAGCATTGCTGGATTCTGTATTTAATATTTCCCCCGAACATCTCAATGTGATTGCTTTCGCCGCTGCATTTGTAGTCATCGTTCTCGTTGTTAATCTTGTGGCATTTCTGGTTGATAAACTGATAAAAGCTGTGGCTTTGAATTTTATAAATCGCCTGCTTGGAATGGCATTTGGTTTGTTGGTAACCGCTTTTGTGATCAGTATGATCCTTTGGCCGGTAAACCAGGTGAATGCTGAGAAGCAGATCATCAAGCCTGAGCATATTGAAGGTTCATTGCTGTATAAACCGCTTTCAGCATTCGCACCGGCAGTATTTCCTTATTTAAAAAAACAGGATTGGAAACAATACGTTCCGAAAAAGAAAAGCAATGGAATGTCTGTAATGGCTTAACATATAAACTGTAGAACAGAGTGGCAGAGAAAAATGTTTTTGTAGAAGAACTTCAGTGGAGAGGAATGATCCATGATATTATTCCCGGGACCGAAGAGATGCTTGAGAAGGAGATGGTTACCGCTTATGTGGGGATCGATCCAACAGCCGATTCACTGCATATCGGACACCTGGTTGGGGTAATGATGTTGAAGCGCTTTCAACATGCCGGTCATCGGCCCATTGCCCTGGTGGGGGGGGCTACCGGGATGATCGGGGATCCCAGCGGAAAATCAAAGGAGCGTAACCTGCTGGATGAGAAAACGCTGAAGCAGAACCAGGAAGGGCTGAAAAAGCAAATTTCGCGCTTCCTTGATTTCGAGACGAAGGCTCCCAACCGGGCCATCATGCTGAATAATTATGATTGGATGAAGGGCTTTACATTCCTTGGATTCATCCGGGATATAGGAAAGCATATCACCGTGAACTACATGATGGCCAAAGATTCTGTGAAAAAGCGACTTGGTGCCGATAGCAAATCGGGCATGTCATTTACCGAGTTTACTTACCAGCTGGTTCAGGGTTATGATTATCTGGTTCAATACCGCGACTTCAAATGTAAGCTTCAGATGGGGGGGTCCGATCAGTGGGGAAATATTTTAACCGGGACCGAACTGATCAGACGGATCGACGGGGGAGAAGCCTTCGCAATTACCTGGCCGCTGATCACCAAATCCGATGGTGGAAAGTTCGGAAAGACAGAGGAGGGAAATGTATGGCTGGACCCTGCCCGGACCTCACCCTATAAGTTCTATCAGTTCTGGCTCAATGTGTCGGATGAGGATGCAGAAAAGTACCTCAAGATCTTTACCATGCTCGGCAGGAATGAGATAGAGATATTGGTCGGGGAGCATTCAAAGGCCCCTCATTTGCGCATCATGCAGAAAAAGCTGGCCGAAGTGGTCACTGTTATGGTACACTCACAGGAGGAATATGATATGGCCGTTGAAGCCTCAGGGATCCTTTTTGGCAAAGGTACCACAGAATCTTTGAAAAAGATCAGGGAAGATGTTTTCCTTGCTGTTTTTGAAGGTGTGCCCCAATTCGAAATTCCTTCAGCGGAAGTGGACATGAATATCCTTGAGCTTCTGGCAGTTGAAACCGGAGTTTTTGCATCCAAAGGTGAGGCCAGAAGGCTGGTGACCGGTGGCGGGGTGAGCATTAATAAGGAGAAGATTACTGATCCTGAACACCGGGTCTCCAGCAACGATTTCATCAATAACAAATATTTGCTTGTTCAGAAAGGTAAAAAGAACTACTTCCTGATCAGGGTAAAAGAATCATAACAATCATTGTCATGGAAAAACAACAACAAAAAAGTTATAATTTCAATTCTGTAGATCTTCTGATCTATATCTGGAATAAGCGGTTGATCCTGATAGCTGTGGGCTTTCTTGCGGCCGCGGCATCCATCATCATTTCAATCACGATCACCCCCATGTTCAAAGCGTCTGTGATCATGTTCCCGGCATCCAGTACCTCTATTTCAAAGGAGCTCCTGGTTTCAAATTATTCGGGCCGGCAAAATGTCCATGGTTTCGGGGAAGAGGAACAGGCGGAACAGCTCCTGCAGGTGCTGAATTCTGAGCCCATCCGCACACAGATCATCGAGGACTACAATTTAATGGAGCATTATGAGATTGATCCTGAAGGGAAATACCCCATGACAGAACTCTTTGAGCAATACAAATCGAATATTAATTTCAGGCTCACCGAATATATGTCCGTGGAGATTTCTGTAATGGATAAAGATCCGGAAATTTCGGCCGGTATAGCCAATGATATTTCCGACCTGATTGACACGGTGTACAACAGCATGAAAAAGGAACGTGCCCGGGAGGCTCTTCGACTGGTGGAAAGGGAATACAATGAATCCAAAGAAAACCTGGTGATCCTGAGGGATTCCCTGGATCTTTTAAGCAGCATGCTTTCAAAAAAGATCAATACCAGTAACAACGATGTTCTTGTGAGCAGTGTGATCAAGGCCATCACAGAAAATGGGTCCCTCTATCTTTCCATATGGAACCAGGTAAGGACTGAAGCAGGGATCGTGGCCGCATTGAGTCTCAGATACAGAGAAGCAAGGTTGGAAGCTGAACAGGACCTGCCTTACAAGTTTGTTGTAGAGAGTGCATTTCCACCTGAGAAGAAATCATACCCAAATAAATCACTGATTGTGATAGTATCCACATTTGCAGCCCTGCTGTTTGCCCTGATCATGTTGATTGTTATCGATAACATTAAGGCAAGGGTGGCCATAGAGGAGGAAAAATGATCGCCGGGACCAGGGACAGCTACCCGAGGTCTCTCCTGTGGGGGGGACTGATTTCGTTCGTGGCATTGAATACCATCATGCTGGCGTTGGAAATCTACTATATACCCCTGCTGCCTGCTGTTCTGTTGTTTGTTGTTCTTGCCATTGTGGCCATCGATAAGTACCTGCTGGCCATTGTGTTCTTTGTGCCTCTTTCCATTCCTCTGAGCACACTCACCGAGGGTCTGTCCATCGATATGTACCTTCCCACCGAGCCCCTGCTGGCAGGATTGCTCTTACTCTACCTGCTGAAGTACCTCAAGGGAGATCGTGTTGATCTCCGGGTGTTGAGACATCCGGTGACACTGGCAATTTATTTCCACCTGGCCTGGTTGCTCATTACCAGCCTCACCAGTTCCGATCCACTGGTATCCTTTAAATACCTGACTTCAAGACTCTGGTTCATCCTCGGGTTTTACATTGTGGCATCCCAGCTTTTCAAAAAGGAAAAGAACATGCACACCTATGCGTGGCTCTTTATTATAACTTTTAGTGGCGTAATGATATACACGCTGATCACCCATGCAGGATACGGACTCAATAACCAGGTGATGGCCCATAGTGCTTCCAAACCGTTTTATAAGGACCACACCTCTTACGGTGCAACACTTGGATTTGTTCTGCCTGTTCTGGTGGCGCTTTTTCTGTTTATCAAGCGGGAGGATACCAACACCAGATTCCTTATGATGTTGCTTATTATGATGTTCCTTTTTGCAACGGTTGTCTCCTATACCCGTGCCACATGGGTGAGTATTTTTGCATCGGTTGGAATATGGGCAATCATCAAACTGAAAATCCGCATTGAGCTGGTGCTGGTGGGTGCCATTATACTGGTCGGCTTTTTCTTTTCGGTCAGGAGCCAGCTCATGGTGCAAATGGAGCGGAACAGGGTGGAATCATCCGGGGAATTTACCGAGCATGTTCAGTCAATTTCCAACATCTCAACTGATCAGTCTAACCTGGAACGGCTTAATCGCTGGAGCTGTGCTTACCGAATGTGGAAAGATAAACCGCTGTTTGGTTACGGACCCGGAACCTACCAGTTTGAATACGGACGCTACCAGCGCTCCTATGAAAAAACCCGTATCAGTACTGATTTCGGGACACGGGGCAATGCACACAGCGAGTACCTGGGGCCCCTGTCTGAAGCAGGCATATTCGGCCTGCTCAGTATCCTGATGGTGATAGGAACCACCATATACACCGGGTTGAGGGTGTACTTTACATCAAAGCGGAGGTCCATCAGGATCTTTTCCCTGGCCGTCCTTATAGGATTGTTCTCCTATTATTTCCACGGCCTGTTGAATAATTTTCTCGATACGGACAAGATTTCGGTTCTTTTCTGGGGATTTACGGCCATGCTTGTGGCCATGGATGTATACCACAGGGATGATCCAACGGAGGAGTTGCAGCCCTCCTAATGAAATCCGCCTGTTCCCGGGAATTCTGCCCCGATGATGGAAATATCATCGAAAATAGCAGCTGAACCCTCAAGGATCTTCTGGTTTTCAATGATGGTCATAATGTTGTTTTCAAGTGAATCCTGATTGGAGATCTCTTTTTCCAGGTCCTCAGTTCCGAATTCCACACCCGAATCCTGGATCACCTCCACCAGTCCGTCGGTGTAACAGAACAGTTTTGCAGGCTCATCCAGTTTGATAACTGCCTCGTTGATAAAAGGAAGTTTATCAAGCATTCCCATTCCCACACAGCCACTGGCGAGCTGGGTTAATTTCTCAGACTTCAAGGCATACAGGAAGGGGGGATTATGCCCGGCATTTACATACTTCAGTTCTCTGGTTTTGAAATGGTAACGTGCAATGAAAAGGGTGATGAATTTTTCTCCTTTTGCGCTGTTCATAACACGCTCATTAAGCCTGTAAAGGGTGTCGGTCAGACTTTGATCTGCCGTGTAGAGCGCTCTCAGGTTGGCCTGAAAATTGGACATCAGGATGGCTGCTGAGATTCCCTTCCCTGACACATCGGCAATGCAGAAACCAACCTCATCTTTGCTCAACTGGATCACATCATAATAGTCACCCCCCACTTCAAAATGAGGGTGGTAAAAGGCTTTCATACGAATGAATTCATGGGATGGCAACCTTTCCTTGGTAGGGATCAGCATGGATTGCATCCTGCTGGCAAGCTCCATCTCCCGTTTTAACGCTTCCTGACGAAGTGACTCCTGGAACAGCCTTTTGTTTTCGATGGCAACGGTAATGATGTTGGAAAGGGTCTGTATGAACCTCAGGTGTTTGATGATGGGGCTGACTCCTTCGCCTTCTTCTTCAATGTCACCGATCAGTACATAAGCAATGGCCTTATCCTTGTGATATACAGGGATGACGATATCCACAAGTTCAGGGAAGTGCTGGGGTTCTGAAGTGATAAACGAGATCTCTTCATAGGGCAGAAGATCTCTTTCCATATCGACTTTGGCAAAGAATTTATTTCCGAATCCGGAATTCAGCAGACATTCCCACTTATCTGAAAACTTCAAAACTATGACCTTGCCGATATCCAGGTCATCTGTAAGCATCTTTTCATACCGGCGTATGAGTTCACTGGTCGAAACATTGTCATTAATGGCCAGGGTGATGTCCAGCAGGGCATTCAGTTTGAATGTGGATAGTTTCAGCCGGTTCTCAGAAAACTTGCCCATAATTATTTTTTTACCCTTTCAGCATAAGAGCGGTCACGGGTGTCGACCCTGATCACTTCATCTGTATTTATGAAAAGTGGAACCATGATCTTGGCGCCGGTTTCAAGTTCGGCCGGTTTCTGGACCGATGATGAAGCAGTATTTCCCTTTTCACCTGGCTCTGTATAGGTGATTGTCAGTTCCACGAAAGGCGGCAGGTCAACTGTAAGTGGCGTTTCTGTATCAGCATGCACAACAATCTCCACCGATTGACCCTCTTTCATAAGGTCTGCATTTTCAATCATTTCAGGTTGAATAGAAATCTGCTCATAGGTTTCAAGGTGCATGAAATTCAATCCCAGATCGTCGGTGTAGAGGTACTGGTAGGGTCTTCTTTCCACCCGGGCGGTGTTCACCCTGACTCCGGCTGAAAATGTCTTCTCTAATACCCTGCCTGTGGTGAGGCTCTTCAGTTTGGTCCTTACGAAAGCAGGACCTTTTCCGGGTTTGACATGTTGAAACTGCACAATGGTATAGAGGTCATTGTTGTAATCAAGGCATAATCCATTCCTGAAATCTGCTGTTGTTGCCATATACTGAATTTATAATGTAAATATATCAAATTATTAGAGGTGCCATCAAGCCTCCCGTCTATAACACTTTTTTCCTTGGTTTGGTTGCAACGAAATCCTTCAGGTAGAAGGGCTCAAAGTACGCTACATCTTCAAATTGCTTCTTTTTATACCGGCTGAGTGCCGGGAGGATCATCTGGCTGGCGGATGGGTTTATCCCCTCAATGAAGTGGGCATTTGGATGATCAAGGACATCTTTACATTTGGTGGCTCCGTTTCCAAAGAAACAGACATGATATTCTTTCATGATCCCGCTGTAACTCTGCTCGTCGATCACATCAGCAGAGACTTCTCTGATCACTGATAATTCGGTGGAATAGAAGCCGGCATAGACTTCCATCCGTCTGGCATCAAGCATGGGACAGAGCAGCAGGTCCTTACCGTATTTTCGAATAAGATCCTGTATGGCCTTGTGATCTACTGCCCCGAAGGCCATGTTTTCCAGCGTCCCGGAAGCAAGGAGAGGTTTTTTGAGTGCGAAGGCAATCCCTTTTGCAGTAGAAACCCCGATTCGCAGGCCCGTATATGAACCGGGTCCTTTGCTGACGGCAACCGCATCAATCTGTTTCAATTCCTTACTGCTTTCCGAGAATGATTTCCTGATAAATGCATTCAGCAGTATGGCATGGGAACGTTCTTGTCCGCTTTCAATCAACGATAGTTGCTGATCCTTTTCTGAAAGTGCAACAGAACAGATATCGGTGGCTGTTTCTATATGTAGGATCAGGGGGCCTGACATCCGGTCCGGAGCTAATCCTTTTTCTTTTTGTCACCTTTGAACAGTTCCTCCTCGGTTACGACCTCAACACTCAGGTCGTCTTTCAGCTGTCTTGAGATGGCTGAATAGGGAGCAACCACAACCTCATCTTCGGGATCAAGACCTTCCACAATTTCGATGTAGCTGTTATCCTGTATGCCTGTCTTCACCTTTTTCATCCATGCTTTCCCTTCAGAAACTATGAAAACGACCACCACCGGATCATCTCCTGTTGATACTGAAGGACTATTTACTGTTGTTGAGCTAACGGTTCCGTCAGAGCTTACCTGGCCGATGCTCTGCTCTTCGGAAGAAGCCACTACTCCGGTGGTATCCATCCTGGTGGTTACGGCCTGGATTGGCACAGAATAAATTCCGGTCCTGCGGTCTGTATGTATATCAGCAGTGGCAGACATTCCGGGTCGCAGTGGATATGGATTGGATTCGGAGATTTTATCTTCATAAGATTCTGGTAAGAGCTGGATCTTAACATTGAAATTGGTCACCTGGTCTGTGGTAACTCCGGTGGTGTTTGCTGATACAGGGATCTCAGAAACCACTCCTTTGAACCGGGTATCGGGATAAGCATCCACCTCAATGAGCGCGGTGTCATGGTAGGATACGCGGACAATATCATTTTCGTTTACTTCCACTTCCACTTCCATCCGGTTCAGATTTGCAATGCGCAGTAACTCAGTACCAGCCATCAGGGAGGTTCCAACAACCCTTTCGCCCAGCTCTACGGAAAGCCGCGAAATGGTTCCGGACATGGGTGCAATGATGGATGTTTTTTGCAGGCTTTCATCTGCTTCATCAAGGCTGGCTTTAGCACTTTCAACGGAAAATTCTGCCGCCTCTTTTTCTGCCAGGGAGGTGTTATAAGTGGTAAGGGATTGTTCAAATTCCGCTTCAGAGATGGCCTGATCTTCATAAAGCCGGCTGGTCCTTTTATAATCAAGGCTGGCAAATTCAAGTCTCGATTCTGACTGCTTCAGCCTTGCCTTGGTGCTGTTCAGGGATGCTTCCGCCCGGTTCCTGGCCATTTGATAGGCTTCGGGTTTGATCTTAAGCAGATATTGGCCTTTTACAACCTCATCACCCTCCCTTACTACAAGATCGACAATTTCACCGGATACATCCGGGGAGATAGCGACTTCGGTCTCGGGCTGGATCTTGCCATTGGCAGTAATAAGTTCAACAATCTCTCTCTCCACTCCCTTTTCAACAGCCACCTTCAGGTAGCCTTCATTTCCAAGCCAGCCCTGTTTTTTTCCAATGGCCAGCACAACGATGAGAATCACAGCGATGATTCCTATGATGAGAAGTAATTTTTTTGATTTCATTGGTTAATGATTTTATGTTCGGGGGATTAAAGTGTAATGGGTTCTCCTTTGTAGAAGTTAAGTATTTTGGTTTTAAATATAAAATCGTATTTGGCCTGCAGCAGGTCGGATTGGGTGGCTGTCAGCTGATTTTTAGATGTGTTGTAATCGACTGTATTCACCAACCCCACTTCGAATTTCTTTTCGGTGTATTTGAAAGATTCTTCCATGGAGAGCAGCGCCTGCTCGGTGGCAGTAAACTTTTTCAGTGCTGCCACAGCATCCGCATAGGCTTGCTGAATGATGGCATACAGCATGTTCTTCTTACTCTGCAGGTCCAAATCAGCGTTTTCAAGTGCCAGTCGTGAGTTGGCAATGTTGGTATTGACCTGCCATCCGTTGAATATGGGGATGGACAAACCCAGTCCCACACCAGAGGACCTGTTGTCCCTCACCTGTTCAATGAATGGATATTTACCATATACAGGGATATCAGCAGGATAGGAAAAAACCGGTTCACCGCCAGCTGTTTCTCCAATGGGGATCCGTGTGCTGTTCACATCTACAACCTGTTCCCGGATATCTGAATAACCCGAACTATAGTTGGCAGAGAGATAAAGACTGGGGTACCTGCCCCCTTCGGCAATCTTTAATCCTTTCTCTGAACTTTCCCTGGCAAGAACGGCGCTCCTGATCTCCGGCCTTTCCTGTTCAGCAATCAGGTATACTTCTGTAGCGTTGATGAACAATGGATTGCTGTCGGGATTTGCCAGTTCAGGGATTGAAACACTGAAGGCTGAATCAATGGGAAGGTCCAGGATCTGCTGCAGGTTAAGCAGCGATATGGCGAGCTGGTTGTCTGCATTCACAATGTTAAGCTCTTCCGAGGCATACTGTGCCTGGATCTCCAGAAAGCTCCCCCTTGCCAGTTTACCGGCATTCACCATTTTCAGGGTCCGTTCGACCTGTTGTCCTGTTATCTCGATCTGACTTTCAGCTACAGCCAGAAGCTCTTTATTAAACAGGATGGAGAGATAGGCAGCTGCAATATTCAGGGAGATGTCATCTTTAATCTTCTCCACATCTTCATAGCTGGCCATCAGGTTCAGTTCGTTCTGAAGTATGGTATTTCGTACCCTCAGACCGTTGAAGAGATTTACCGATGAATTCACACCAAGACTGTATGAGCCTATTTGCTGGTTTTCCGTGAACTGGTAAGTGGTTTGATCCAGTGCACGCCCCCAGGAATAGGTATAGTTTGAGTTCGCACTCAGGTTGGGGATCCGGCCGAGCCTGGATTGCTTCAGCAGGTTTTCGTTATATTCGGTGTTCAAAACCGATTGTTTGATCTGGATGTTATTCTTCATGGCATACTGAATGCAATTTTCCAGTGTCCAGGATTGCTGAGCGATGCCGGTAATGACTGTGCAAAACAGCAGCATGGAGAGGATGGTGGTTTTTCGGATCATTGTGTGCTTTTTTAATAAACGCCAAAGTTATGGATAACAGTTCAAATCTGAGTGTATAAAATCGAAAATATTGTTAAATATCAAGAGATTGGTGATGTACGATATGTTCAGAACAGACATGCAAAAAATTTAGCCATCAGAATCAATCAGCAGGGAGAAGTAAGGGTTACCGTTCCCCGTTATGTAAGCCTGAGAAAAGCTGAACTGTTTCTGATGTCGAAGAAGCACTGGATTCTGAATAAGCTTTCGGAAATCAATCATTTTTCCCATGAAAAACGCGTGTTGAAAGAGGGGGACTTGATTCATGTGCGCGGGAAGGCGATTCCCGTAAAGTTGAAGAAGGGTTCAGGTGATGTGGAAGAGGCCGTCTGGAAGATTTTGCTTAAGGAAGCAAGTGCAATTATGCCCGGCAGGGTAAAAGAGCTTGCAGGGTATCATGGATTCAGTTATTCAGGATTGAAAATCAGGAAGATGAAATCCCGGTGGGGTAGTTGTACTGCGAAAAACACCATCAACCTGAACAGCTGGCTTGTAATGCTGCCCGAACACCTTTCGGATTATGTTATCCTTCATGAACTGGTTCACACCCGGTATCGCGATCACAGCAAGAGATTCTGGGAGGCCCTTGACAGGATTACAGGCGGATCTTCAAAGATGCTTCGAAAGGAGCTGAGAGGTGAACGGATCATGTTTTTCCCCGAAAATGATTAGTGTCATGGCATGACACAGGTTAGTATACTCCGAAAAGCAACTCGACAGTGAGCTTGAACGAATTATAGGGCTGGGCTGCACGGATATCTACGTTGAATGACGGGACGATGTTCAAATATTTGTGATTGTCAAGCTGCCTCTGGTACCCCACTCCAAATCCCACATTTGTTTTCGTTCTGGTATTCATGTCATTCCCCTTCAGGATAAGTTCGCCGAACTCTTCCGTGTTCTCCTTCAAATGGATTGCGAGCATCATTTCGAATGAACCGGTTATCAACAGCGAATTGGCACCCGACTCGTAAGGAATGAAGTAAACAGTGATCGGTACACCAATACTTTGTTCAGTATATGTGATGTTGACCTTATCATCCGGGTCAGTAATGGGTACATCATAATCCTCCGGGTAGTGCAAACAGGACGATGACTTATATGTATAGTCCAGACCGGCTTTGATAAACCATTGATCATATTCCCAGTACACAAAACTGAAGCCCCCTCCAAATCCTGGTTTGAATGTATGATCATCTCCCCTGATCCATGAATAATTTCCATGCAGGTTCCCGCCCAGGTATATATTGATCTGTGCCTCAATGGCGATTGAAAAAAACAGCAATGCAGAGAGGTAAACAGCTCTTTTCAGAATCATGGCAAAGCCCTTTACACAAAACTAATACAATAATTAATTGATTGTACACGAACTTATCAAATCCCATGCCCGATGAATGGAATAGGATGCTGGGTTTATGATTCAGAACGGGTACCCGATAGAAATATTCCACACCAGATTTTCTTTTCTCCAACGGTTCTCCAACGGGTTGATTTCATGGAATACCCACCGCTCTCCTTCAGGCAACCATGGTTTTCGTACCGGGAAAGCCCAGTCAAATCGCAACACAACGAGGTTTATATCAATCCGCAATCCAACACCAACACCAACAGCGAGTTCTTTGTAAAATGTATTCAAATCAAATTTCCCCCCCTGTCGAAGTGAATCTTCACGCACCAGCCAGATGTTTCCCACATCAGTGAAAAGCGCTCCTTTTAAATATCCGATGATCGGGAAGCGGTATTCCACATTAGCTTCTATCTTTATTTCGCCTGTCTGGTCAATAAGTAAATTATTCAAACTATCCGGTGGTTGGTAAGAGCCGGGGCCCAACGATCTGGCCCGGAATGCCCGGATGCTGTTTGTGCCCCCTGCATAAAATTGTTTTACATATGGCATAACAGTAGAATTTCCATATGGTAATCCAACACCTCCATACAGCCTGGTGGCAATTGTAGTTTCATTCCCGGTTTTAATGTAGTAACGTGAATCTATCCTGAACCTGACATATTGAGAAACCGGCAGTCCAAAAAGTTTTGCTGGATCTTCAGGTGAATTATTTTCACCGGAGGTTAGTTTGTGGATCAATCCAACCATGTTGCCGGACGGATCCGTCCCAAAAGAGAAATAGTACTGTGCCTTTTTAGGATTATTAAGGTGATTGAATATGAAGTTGTATGAGGCGCCTAAGATGAATTGCTCTTCAAAACTTTTTGCCAGCGATGGATTCTGTCTTAAAAATTTTTCAAATTCTTCAGAAAAGTCTGTCAGATTGGTTAAGCTGATATTTACAGGTTGAAACAGCTGGGTCAGGAACTGGTTTTTCCTCCAGGTATATTCCAGGCCGGTATTGTAAGTGTGAAATTTATATAGAGATAGCCTGGAATAAATACCTGTTCCCATCGAAATGCTTGTAAACGGCACATAGGGCCTGGATACCTTTTTTGTTTTGAATGGAATATTTCGAGGGATGTCCAGGCTGGCGTCCACACTGACTTCGTAGGCCAGATCGCCTTCATTTTCACCGGTGATTTGTTTTTCGAACCTACCGTTCAGGTTTATGGAAAAAACCTCTGCACCTCGCAAAAAGTTTCGACTTTTGAAGCTGAGTTTCATACCGGGCCCAACAAAGTTGTTGGATTTACTGACCGCATTGAGCTCTGTACTTACAGACATTTTCTGACTGGGAGTGAGCGTTAGCAATGCGTCCAGTGCGTATTTTTTGTCCGGCGATGCTGTATATCTCGCATTTACATACTTAAATGCCCCCATACCCATCAATTGCCTGAGGGTGTTGTTATGGTCTTTTTTGGAGTATAAACTATCACTTTGGAGAAATACGGAATTCAGAAGCACCTCAGTCTTTATATAATTTTCTGCGCTAATCATTGTATAATTTCCAAAGCTGGATGTGTCAGGAAAATAGTTTTTTAGTCTGAAATCTTCTGCCACAAATACCCTGTCAATTTTATATACCTCAGCTGACTCCTCAGGATTATCATTTTTCAAAAGGAGTTTGAGTTCAACACGGTAATTACCTTGCATAGAATCTGCCTCAAAAATCAGGTAATCTGGAGCGAAATAGTAGTATCCCGAGTTTTTTAATTCCCGGTCAATCCGCTGACGTTCCTCTTTAAGTGTCTCCAGGCTGTAGGGCATTCCCTTTGTGATGACCGTTTCTGTCCGGGATTGATAAATTGCTCGTGTTATTTGATCAATGGGCTCTGGAAAAATTACCGTATCAATTTTGTAAACTTCATTGGTTTGTATCTGATATTCGATTTGAAAAGTCTTTTTCTTTTCATGGAGATTGAATGTGGAGCGGGCATTAAAATAACCTTTGTGATACAGACGATTTTCAAATGTAAGATTCAGTTTACTGCAGATTTCTTCATCAAACAGCACAGGAGGTTGTCCGAGTTTATATTTCAACCAGTATTTGAAGCCTTTTTCCTTTTGAGGTTCTTTTATGGAATGGTAGATGGAAAGTCCGGGCCTCATCCAAAGAAATTTTCCATTTGGTTTTGGTATTAACTCATTTTTAAGGTCACTTTCTACTTTTCTCGGGGTATCCAGCTTTTCTCTATCCGTAACGGTAATACTGTTTTTGGTCACTATTTTCTGACCCTGGGGCAGTTTTCTGAGTCCGGTGCATGAGCTGATCAGCAGTGTTAAAAGAATGATATGTAAAATGTTCTTATTCAAGGTTAAAAATCATTCCTGTTGATGGGGTGAATTTTTTCTGAAACTGTCAAATTCCTTAATGAAAATAAATGCAATACCGGCATTCTGAATTTCGCCATCAAATATGTCAAATGCATTCTCACGAAAAGCTTTTACATGGTAATTTCCCGATTCCGTGATTTGATAACTTACCGCAAATTCCGTCATGCCAGCAGTACCTTGAGTCCCGGGATTTGTGTTGGCACCGTCGAGGTCGATATGGCTTTCAACCTCGGCCGATACACGTTCATTGAACATTTTTTTTGACACTTTAACATCGAGCTGGGTACGGGTCTGGGCTTTACCCGAGGTATAATCATCAAAGGTATTCACGCCCATATCCACATCAATACCCTTAATGACCTGGCCGGTCAGATTGTTTAATTGTTGGGTCATGATTGCATTCATACTATTTCTTGCTGCAGTAGTAGCAAAGTTGTTGCTGGAGGATCCTTCAGTCACATCAGGATTATCCGCAATAAATGTGCCCCCCACGAGAAGAGCAAATACCTGCTTATTACGTTCGGATTCCATGCTTGGTTGATTTAACATATTGAGTTTGGCAGCGATACTAGGATTGTCGTTTTTGTACCGGTCCGGCAAATCGATGCCAAATGAAATTTCAGGATGCAGTATTTGATTGTCTATGTTGATAATTACTTCGTAGGGTAATCGCTGGTTGTACATTGATTTTTCATAGCTGCTTATCTCATTTGATACCAAACCTACCGAATTGGTTCTAACCTCATACCGTGCTGAAAAATTGACTTCACCATCCATCACATTTCCCGACCAGGCGATGGTACTGCCGGGATCATATACAAATTTCTTTTTTACCAGTCCATAGAACGATAACTCATAAGAACCTTCTTGTAACTCCAGCAGGCCATTCAGATGTCCCCTTTGCGTATCATTGTACCTGTATTGCAGGTTACCGTTCAATTTGAAAGATGTAAGATCCCCGGAATTGGGATCTAGATATATGCTGAACTGAGCTTGAGGATCTATGTTGAGGTTAACAGTGAGATCAATCCCCTTTATCTTTGAGATTAAGGAATCGGCTATAAATTGATCTGGGTTCAGGGTCAGGGCTGTCTCTGTTGTATCATGGAAATCAGTAAATACCACAACTCCCTCATCAGTAATTAACTCCAGGTCTTTGCCTGGTAACACATACATGATGTCTGTATTTTTATTGATTGTAAATCCTGAATTGACTACCAGTTTAGAAAGTTTCCCTTTGACTTCAATATCCATTCCCAACAGAAGTTTTCCAACAATGGATTTGTTTTTTTCTTTTATATTGTTGACAGCCATGAAATCCGGTGATGTCAATTTAAGATCGAATTCCGGATCAAATAACTTCCGGACATCAATGTTTCCTTTTACAGAAATTTGATGATTAAGGCTATCAGAGACATTGAAATCCTTAAATTCAATCAGCTTCTCTGTTAAAGAAACCGACCCATTTGTGGTCAATAAGGTATTCAATGACCCAATGGTTATGGAAAGGTCACTGAAATTCATCTGTCCGCTCAGCCTTGGAGTGGCCATTTCCCCAATGATCTCCAGCCTGCCATTTACTCCTCCGGTCAAACCGGTCAGATAATCATCCACCAAACCCGCAAAAACTTCCGCATTTGTGATATCTGTAACAAGGACAGCCTCAATGTCACTGCTTTCCGGGTTATTTGCATACCTCCCATCAAGCTTAATGGAGTTTACATCATCGGTCAGGCTAAGTGAATAGCTAAGGACTTCCTTTGGTTTAAAGTCTATTAAGGCCTTCAGATTACCCAAACTGACCTCATGGGTACTTAAATCATTAATAATCAGATCACTTCTAACTGTTAATTCACCAGATGAATCAATAACATCGATGGTGCCGTTTAACCTGCCTTTCAGGGATTGAGGTGCTAATTCTTTTTCCAGGATACCTGTTATATTCTGGATTTCGAATTTTTCAAAATTCAATATTAAATGATTATCCGGGGATTCAAGCCAAATTTTCTGATTGTCATGAGTCAGGTTTGCAGATTGGACGCTAATGTCTCTGTTTTTAATGATTACCTTATTATTGTGGTCCACAAGCCATTTTCGGTGATCAATGACGAGTTGATCAGGATTAAGGCTAACGATATATGAACTATCTGTATTGACTATGTTGGTTACAATATGATATTTGAGACTGTCCCGGATATCATTAATACTCAATATTAGCCTGGCTTTCTGATCTGCAAATATTGTTTTGAATGAAATATTCTTTACAAAGGCCGAATCATAGGAGAACCGGGTTAATTCCAGGCTGGAGAAAATAGAGTCTCCCTTTGAATTAAGCGAAAAGGAGAGGCCATCTATTATTTTATTTGCATAATTGAGATGAGGAACCCTGATATCCGCTTCAAACAGGTCCTTTGCTCCGTCGTAACTCGCATTGCATTGATCAATTGTAAATTCCTTCAGATCGAGAATAAGGAACTTCGTAAAAAAATCGGGATTCTCAACCGATAAATCAAAATCAAACAGGTACTCTTTTTTACTCAGGAACGAATCAGGAACAGCGATATAATGATGAATGTGATTGTAAAATGCGGTTTTTAATTCGGCAATTCTGGTATTTCCGGTAAGTGAAGCATTTAAGATATCTGATGAAAAATCAAAATTGGTATATGTTGCTGTAAAGTCGGAAATTAACTTCATTTCATTAATATGGTAGGTGCCAACAGCATTGGACAATTTGATATCCGATAAAACGAAAGTTCCGTCAACATCATCAGAAGCTAAATCTGCGTTGATATCCATATTTCCTGAAACCATAAAATCTTCCTCAAGCAGGTTCATTCCCTTTAAATCCGCATTTTTAACCTTGATATCCATGTTATAATGATTGGAAGATTCACGGAGCCATGCTTCGCCTGTTGCAATAAGGGATATTACCGGTTCATCGATTGATGCATAGAATGAGAAAAGGCTGTCTTTTCTTTCCACAGCCATTTGCAGATTGTGATAGGTGTATCCGAAAAGATCCATTGATTGAATATCGAGTTCTGTATTAAAGACATTAAAGATTTTTTCGGATTGCGAGGCTGTAAAATGACCATCCAGCATGATTTCACCATAAGTACTATCATTCAATAAGTGTCCGATATCAAGGGATTGGATGCGAAAATCTGACAACAGTTCATCACCTGATAATTGCGTCTCTATCCATAAATCTCCGATATCGGTCTTTATCATTGCATTGAAATCCATGGAATCCGGCAGGTATCTCAGCGCAGCGGTAATGCTGATAACTTCCGGAAGGTTTATTCGTGCGGGAAGCAGGGTGTCAGGTAATATTTTTATAACATCTTCCGAGGTTGTGAGCAAGGTATCCAGGTCAAGTCTGATGCTGAGATCTGTTGAAGGCAAACCTTCAACAGATCCATGAACGCTGAACAAAGTCGCATTTCCAATGCCAATGTTACAACTTTCCAGGGTTAGATTGTCTAGGGAACCATTGATTCTCAACTCTTTGATATCAACCTGATCAATGTTTGCAAGTATTGGATATTGATCCGCAATAGAGATAAACGGGGCAGTCTCGCCGACATGGATGTTTCCCTGAAGATCAGATCTTATTTCAAGCTTCTCGATGTATTTACCAATTTCAGACAGGGCTGTATAGCCCATGGATACTGTTCCTTTTATGGAGCTCCTGGCTGTGGATATGCCTAAATTTATGGCGCGAATAGATTGGTTATCCATGCTCAGCTTCCCTTCCAGATGGGTTAATTCAATTCCTGAGATCTCCTTAACCTGAACCTGTTTTACTGTTGCCCCTGTGCTGTTCCTGTTGAAATAGACGCTGTCCGCCAGGAAGTTGAAATCGTTGAATTTCATGTGCCGGAAATCCATTCCTGACGGGTCCCTCTCTTCCGGTCCCAGGTCCATTGTATAGGAAGTGTTGGTAACTTCAAGCTGATCAACAAAAAATTTCCAGGGGAGTTCTCCAAAGGTAAATTTGCCTTTTGCCTGTGATCGTTTATCAATCTCATCAATGGAATCCCCGGGCATTATTTGCAGGGCTACTTCAATCCCGTCTGCTTTGAGATTCTCTAATTCTACACTGGATGTTTTCAGGTCGAGTTTCTTTGGTCTTAGTTGCACCTGTTTTACCTCGGCCAGAAGAGCTAAATTTCCCTGAACCGAATTGAGATCGAAATGGACATCTTCCAGATCAATCTTTTTAATGTTGAATTTACCGGAAGTAACATCCGTTGAATTGGCTGCAATGATCAGATGACCCAGATCCAGCGACATTCCGCTTGAATCAATCCGGTTATTATAGGTTGCATTTATATTTTTTAATTCGAGTTTATCAAAACCGATTTTCCATG
>SDBV01002090.1_pt1 | contig 29990 bp, 30 predicted proteins | sample 2277081 | NCBI WGS metagenome assembly SDBV01 (sample SAMN10402039, study PRJNA504765) | marine sediment metagenome | isolation source: marine sediment core GS10_PC15, 223 cmbsf | place: Arctic Ocean: Southern Knipovich Ridge | collected 2010
ATGTATTAAATTAACCTTGTGCTAAATATTTTTCTTAGTAGGTTGGTTGGATCAAAATAAATGCATTTAACACTTGAAATGAAATCATCATAGTAGTATTTTTATAAAATCCAAATTAAAATATAAGGAAGAAATATGTCTTTTATAAAAGGTATTCAGAGCACAATGATAGGCAGCATGCCACAACTAAAACCGGAAGATGCATTAAAATCTCTTTCCGAATATCCATTATCAATTCCGACCTGGCCTCAGCTTCCCAAAAAGTCATTTAAAGAGAGCATGATTCCTCAGTACAGTGAAAGTTTTCCGGGTATTTCTGTTGATGAAGAGGCGAAAAGAATATGGATAGAGCGGGATGATGATCTTATAAACATGATGACAGATTTTTATGAACAGGTAGTCGAGGAAAATGCAGATGCTTTTTTAATCTCGGATGAATATGCAAGTGGGCTTATTGAATTTGTCAAAAACCTACAGGGAAAAAAAATACCATATATAAAGGGCCAGGTAACAGGGCCTCTTACTTTCGGTCTTGGATTAAAGGATAATGAAGGAAATTTTGTATGGTTTGATGAGCAGTACAGGGACATAATCCTAAAAGGTCTTTCTATGAAAGCTCTATGGCAGATAAAGCAATTTAAGAAGATTTCTGATAATATTGTTATTTTCTTTGATGAGCCTATCCTGTCTGCACTTGGAACACCTGCATATATAGGCATAAAAGATGAGCAAGTTGTAGAATCTTTAAATGAGGTGATAACTGCTGTACAGAAAGAAGGTGCACTTGCAGGAGTACATTGCTGTGGCAATATGGACTGGGGACTTTTAGCTAAAACTAAAATTGATATTATTGCATTTGATGCTTATTTTTTCGGAGATAAGATTGCACTTTATCCTGAGCAAATAAACAATTTCTTAGAAAGAGGTGGAACCCTTGCCTGGGGAATAGTTCCGACAAGTGATGCAGAAGTTTTAAACAAGGAGACCGCTGAATCACTAAAGGAAAAGTATATTGGATTGCTAAATCTTTATGAACAAAAAGGTATTAAAGCAGATTTGATTAAAAAAAAGGCTGTAATAACACCATCCTGCGGAATGGGCTCCGGTTCTTTAAGTATTAAAGAAACGGAAACTGTGCTGGAATTGTTATACAAATTATCAAAAAATCTGGAAGAATAATTTGTTTTTAGTATGAAAGAACAATATTTTAAAGAAACTTCTATCTGCAAAATTGCAGAGACAATGCTTGCAGACCTTAAGAAAAAGGTTAAGGTGCATGAAACAAAATATATTCCGGAAGAGTCTGCTTTACTTGTTTTGGATATGCAGAAGTTCTTTATAGATGAGAGTTCGCATGCATTTGTTCCAGGTGCAGAAGCTGTTGCAAGAAATATAAACAAGCTGATACAATATTATTATAAGCATAAATTAACCGTAATTTTTACAAAGCATATAAATACAAAGGCAGATGCAGGACTTATGGGAAAGTGGTGGCAGGAGCTCATTGCCGCAAATAGTCCTTTAATGGAAATTACAGAGAAACTTGATAAAACTAAAGGGATCATAATATATAAAAGCCAATATGATGCATTTTATAAAACAGAACTTAAAAAACTTTTAACAGAGAAGAATATTAAGCAGCTTGTTATAACAGGTGTTATGACGCATTTATGTTGTGAAACAACAGCCAGGTCCGGATTTGTTAACGGTTTTGATGTTTTTTTTACAATAGATGGCACAGCGACTTATAATATAAATTATCATAAAGCAAGTTTATTAAATCTTGCGCATGGTTTTGCTGTACCAGTGCTTGTAAAACAACTTATTCGTTAGTATTTTAGAAGTAACAAAATGAATAAAGATGTATGTATAATTGGGGCAGGACCCTCTGGAATTGCTGCTGCTATACAATTAAAAAGATATAATATTTCTCCTATAATTTTGGAAAAGAACAGAATAGGTGGTCTTTTAAATAATGCAAACCTTGTAAAAAATTATCCTGGCTTTCCGGATGGTATTTCCGGAGAAAAACTCTGTATGCTTTTTTTAGAACAGCTTAATAAGTGTAATATCAATTTTATAAATGAAGAAGTCACTACTCTCGACTTCATTGATAATGAATTTATAATCAAAACCTCTGATAGCTTTTTTAATTCAAAATATCTTATTCTTGCATCAGGTACAAAACACAGAGTATTTACGGATATTAAAATATCTGATAAGGCTGCAGCATATATTTTTTATGAAGTTATAGAAGCAAAAAAGCTTTTAAATCCTGAATTAATAAATGATATTGGAATTATAGGTGCAGGAGATGCAGCATTTGATTATGCATTGTCTTTATGCAGCAGTAATAAAGTTTTTATATTAAACAGAGGCAGTATAATAAAATGCCTTCCTATTTTAAAAAAACAGGTTGATAAAACTTCTAGTATAAAGTATATAGATAACTTAAAAATTAAGTCTATAAAACCAGAAGATAACGGAATTATCATAGAAACAAATTCCATTAGTTTATTTTTTAATGCTTTAATTTTAGCAATTGGAAGAGAACCGAATACAGGATTACTGGAAAATAAAGACTGGTATCATAAAGATAAAAAACCTGATAGACTGTTCTTAATAGGCGATATGAAAAACGGATTGCACAGACAGACTGGAATTGCTGTTGGAAACGGAATAAATGCAGCTATGACTATATATGATAATATAAGGAAAATAAATAATGCAGACTGAAGTAAAAACAGAACTTAATGTATTTGCAAAATCGGGAAGAGAAGATCTTGCTCTTGTATACCTTGCGAATTTTAACGGAAAATCTGATAAGTGTATTGAGTTTGTAGAATCTATTGAACCCGGTACGCCCAGACAAAAAAAATGGGTTTTAATTATTTCCACATTATTCGGTTGTCCTGTAAAATGTTCTATGTGTGATGCAGGAATATTATATAACGGAAAACTTTCCAGAGATGAATTATTAAGCCAGATTGATTATTTAGTTACTAATAGGTATCCGGATAGAAAGATCCCAGTAGAGAAATTTAAAATACAGTTTGCAAGAATGGGCGAGCCTACTTTAAACAGCAATGTTCTTACAGTCCTGAATGAGCTTCCGAAAATTTATACAGCACCAGGACTTATGCCGTGCATATCTACAATTGCACCTGTGAACAAAGAAAACTTTTTTAGTGAATTAATCAGAATAAAAGAAATGTACTATTCGAATGGAAGGTTTCAGATGCAATTCTCTATTCATTCCACAGATACAGAGCAGCGCGAAAAACTAATACCTTTTAAGAAATGGGATTTTCGACAAATAAGCAATTTTGGAGACCAGTTTTATAAGACCGGAGATAGGAAGATTACTTTAAACTTTGCACTTGCAGAAAATGTAAAAATAGATCCGGATGTTTTAATAAAATATTTTGATCCGGAGAAATACGTTTTAAAAATTACACCTATTAATCCTACATACTCTGCAGTGAAAAACAGTATCGGTTCATTTATCAGGGCAGACAATTCTGAAGAAAATCAGATCAATCAGATCATTGATAGATTGAAATCTGCAGGTTATAATACAATTCTTTCCTTAGGCCCGCTGGATGAAAATAATATAGGAAGCAACTGCGGACAAAACCTTATGAAGCATTTATCCAGTAAAAAAAATATCCTAAACAGTTATAATTATGAAATAAAAGAAATACTCTAAGCATAGATATTAGCATCTACATTATTTGACACAAGTTTGATTTAGATGATAGATTAATTCAACTTTATACAGGAGAAAAGTTAAATGAAATATGAACTAAAAGTGCTTACGCTTGGTCAAATAATTGGTAGAGCTTTTAATATTTATACTAATAACATAATTCCAATATTTATTATTAGTATTGTTCTATCCATACCTGTAATATTATTTCAACTAAATTTTTATGTTCCAATCAATTCATCAAATATATTCGTTCGCTATTTTAATAATACCGGATTAACAATAATATCTTTAACCATGACTGCATTAACTACCGGCCTTATTATAGAGTTTATTTCAAAAAAATATCTTAATGAAAACACAACAATAAAACAATATATCAAAAATACTTTTCCGCGTATTATACCTTTAATAGGGTTATCATTACTTGTTAGCATATTATCTGCAATAGGATATTTAATGCTTGTAATCCCTGGAATTATTATCATTCTTGGATTATCTCTTACTAATCAGGTGTTTATTATAGAAAAAAAAGGTATTATAGATTCAATAAAGCGGAGTTGGCATTTAACTAAGGGTGATAGAGGTTATATATTTGGGGTAATTATGATTTTAGGATTATTAAGTGTTCCATTACTTTTTGGATTTATTTATCTTTTATTACCTATAATAACTCAAACTATAAAAACTCGAAGTCTACTATCGCTTATATCTGTTGTAACCACTAATATAGTAAGCGCAATAATCCGGCCGTTTGCCGCATGTGGAATAATTCTAATATATTTTAACCTCCGTATAAAAAAAGAAGGATTTGAACTGGAACATCTTGCAAAACATTTTGCTGATGATGATAATCCGGAGGAAGTTTAAAAGACTATTCATTTGGTATGATTGGTTTTTTATTAATATTCTAAAGGAGAAAAATTAAATGAAATATGAACTGAAATATCTTTCACTCGGCGAAATGATAGGAAGGGCATTTAATATTTATATCAATAACCTTTTACCTTTATTGCTAATTAGTGTTGTTAGTAATATACCATACCTAATATTTCGGTTATATACAATGAATTTCCCTGTAGCAAATTTGACACAACTTTCAGTTGAAGATGCAACATTTGCTCTATTTGATGTAGTAGGTACAATTTTTATTTCAATTATTGTAACAGCACTTTGTACTGGCTTGATGATAGAAATTATATCAAAAAAGTATCTTGGAAAAACTGTAACTTTTAAAAAATATTATAAGAATACCCTTTCGAGAATAGTACCTTTAATAATAATGGCTTTATTAGCTGGTTTAATTATCATGTTAGGATATATTGTTTTTGTAATACCTGGTATTATCTTGATGCTGGGGTTTGCTTTGTCCGGCCAGGTTTTTATTATAGAAAAAAAAGGAATCAAAGATTCTTTAAAACGTAGCTGGCAATTATCAAAAGGAAAGAAGTCATATATTTTTTGGATAATGATAATATTTAGTATAGTTATTATGGGTATATATTATGCTGTAACATTTTTATTAAATACTATTTTTTTTCCTGTTTCAGTTAACTTAGAGCAAGTTTCTGCTGCAAAAATTATAGTTACACATATAATAAGCGCTGTTTTGGAGCCCTTTAGTACCTGCGGTATTATCTTATTATATTTTAATCTACGCATTCAAAAAGAGGGCTTTGAAATAGAACATCTTGCAAAACGTTTTGCTTCTGATGATAATACGGAGGAAGGTTAAAAAAAAATTTTGAAAAAAGAACTTGTTAAAATAGAAGCCCCGGAAAAAATAATTTTCTCATATAAAATTGCAGAAACCGGCACAAGAATTGCTGCATATATAATAGATCTGATTATACAGATTCTGGTATTTATAATAATTGTTTTGCTAATATTAATGGTTGGCGTTTCTTTTAGAAGTTTATTTGATTCGAATGTTTCTTCAAATGCACAGAATTTCTCAATTGCTTTTTTGTATATTATGGTTTTCTTTATACAATGGGGATACTATATTTTATTTGAAGTTATTATGCAGGGCAAGTCCCCGGGGAAAATGGCCCTTGGAATAAGAGTGATAAAATCCAATGGAGAACCAATGGACTTCGCTACTATTGTATTAAGAAACCTTTTGCGGGCTGTAGATTCCTTTCCTTTCCTTCATTTGCTTGGTGGTTTTATTTCCATAATAGATAAAAATTCGAGGCGTCTGGGTGATATTGTTGCAGATACAATAGTCGTACATGATATTAAACTTTATAGAAAAGAGCCGGATTTTAGTACTAATCTTAGTACTGCAAGTACAACAAATGATAGGCCGGTTCTATTTAAGCGGCTTACAGAAAATGAGTTATTCATAGTTAGAAAATTTTTAAACGGCAAAGAAAAACTCAAGCATGAAAAACAGCATGAAATTGCTAAAGAGCTCGCAGAAAAAATAAATAAAAAATTAGGATTGAAGGAGAATATATCAGATCACATAGGGTTTATAGAAAAAATATACAGGATGCATACATATGAAGACAAAGAGTGAAGCATTTGTAGAGGAGAAACGTGAAAATTGGAACAAATTAAAACAAATACTGGAAAAAGTGACTTTTAAGTCAAAAGAGAAAATATCAAAAGAAGAAGCAAGAATATTTCCCGGGCTATACAGGCTTGTATGTGCAGACCTTGCAGAAGCAAGGATGTTAAAACTTTCATTAAATGTAATTGAATATATCAATAATATAGTAGGGCATGCTCATAAATTTCTTTATCATACACCTCCTATGAAAACATCTGTATTAAAAATATTTTTTACTAAGAAATTACCTGAAATAATTATTAGAAATAAAATATTCTTTTTTTTATCTGCATTATTATTTCTTGGTTCTTACTTTATATCATTTAATATAATCTATAATAATCCTGAATATGCAAGAGCAGTAGTTTCAGAAGAAGTTCTGGAAATGATGGAGGCAAGTTATAAATCAGGTTTTACAGAATCGAGAAGTGCAGGAGCCGGAACAGCGGCATTGTCTTTTTATATCCAGCATAACGTTTCAATTGCTTTTTTCAGTTTTGCTTCGGGGATCTTATTCGGAATTGGAACTATCTACTTTCTATTATATAATGGAATAGCACTGGGTGTTATATCCGGTTATATAGTAGCTTTAGGCCATGGAAATAATTTTTGGAATTTTGTAAGTGCACATTCTGTTATGGAATTAACAGGACTGATAATTTCAGGTGCAGCAGGTTTGTGCCTTGGTTATTCCATAATTAAGGCAACAAGGTATTACAGAAAAGACTATATAAAATTACAGAGAGATAATATTCTTACTCTTGTTTGTGCAGGTTTTTTTCTACTTATTATTGCAGCAATTATAGAAGGAAATATTTCTCCTTCTCCAATTCCATTTGAAATTAAATTAACTATTTCTATAATTTCACTATTTGCTATTATATTTTATTTCTTTATTAAACCAAATACGCGGAAAAAAGTGAATCAGCATAATGTATAAGATGAGATTTTATGTAATAACCGCTTTATTATTTATAATAGTATTATCTGTATATTCAGAACCAGCTGCAGATGAAGTTAAAATCGAGCTGGAAAAGTTACTGGAAAAAATAGAAGAACTTAATCAGGATAAATCTGAAACAAATATAAAGACTACTGAAACACAGAATACAATAGATAAAATATTTAAGAATATAGAAAATTTTCTGAACTTTATGTCCAAATATATCCTGATAATTATTATCGGTATAACTATTATCGCTTTTGGTATTTTTTTCGCAAAGATATTTAAAAAGATGTCCGGACATATTAAGAATGATATGAGTAAAAAAACAGCTAACACAATATCTGTAAATGGAATTGTTAACTACAATTATTTAAATATTTATAACAGAGCATTATTGCTTGCAAAAAATGAGAAATACGAAGAAGCCTTAGTTGAGCTTCACAAATCTAGTATTATTTATCTTGTTAAAAACAAATATATTCAATTGAACAAGGAATATACTAACAACGAAATAAAGAAATATATCATTGATAAACCTGAACTTTATGAAACATTTAACAGGTTGGCAACTTCTGCAGAAATAGTTTTATTTAGAAACCATTTTATTGATAAAAAAGAATATTCGGAACTCCTGATTATCTTTGAAAAGGAGTTTTTAAATAATTAAAATGAGTAAAATATTTAATACTAGAAATATCATTGCCGTACTTGGAATAATTTTAATAATTTTTTATACACTTATCCAGATTAGCGGGATTAAGAATACAGACACAGTTGATTTAAATATTAATGATACGGGTAATAGCGGTTTTTATATATTTTATAACCTCCTTACTAATCTGAAGTATAATACAACTATATGGCATTTTATTAGAGAACCTCAAACAAAGGCATGTTTTATTTTTCTGGATTATGATTATGAAAAAATAAATAATTTAAATAATATACTTGATTATGTTAAAAATGGGAGTTCCTTATTTTTAATAGGAATAAATACTTCTGAAGATCCTGTTTTTAAAAATGAAATTGTTAATAGTTTTCCTATATATGAAAAAATAATAATTGATGATAAATATAATTATGATATTCCCAACATCAATATAAAAATAAACAGAAATATTTTAACTGCAGCAAACCATAATGTTTTATTAAGTAATTCCGAAGGTAGTGTGTTAATAAAAGAAACTTACGGAGAGGGATACGTATATCTTCTTCCTGATAGAGGTTTATTTAGTAATGTAAGTATGACAGATTCGGATGTCTCAATTCTTGTGAATAATATTTTTAAAGAATACTATGATCATGAATTGATTTTCTTTGAAAACGAATCAGATATTTTAAAAGAGATAAATCCGATTATGGTGCTGTTTAAAGGAAATTTGTTTTATATTACAATGCACTTAATATTAATTTTTGTTTTCTTTATTTTTTATAAAGGAATACGATTTGGTTCACCGGTTAAAGTTGATACTCTTGTACGGAGATCTATTACTAACCACTTAAATGCTGTAGGACAATTCTATTTAAGAATAAAAGCAAATGAATTGGTAGATGAGCTTAATATCAATTTTTTTACTTTTAAGCTTTATAATATGTTCAGAATAAAAAAACATATCTCTTTAGATGAGCTTTATATTTATATGATTAAACGAATAGATGTAGAAAAGGAACATTTTATTAATATAACTACTGTGAAAGAAAATATTAAAAATCAGGAATTATTAAAACGTGAACAGTTTAGAAAGAAAATATTAACCAGATTAAAGATTAAGGAGAAATAATGGAATTAAAGGATGTAAAAAAAGCATATTCAGATGTAAAAAATGAGTTAGCTAAAGTAATAATAGGGCAGGATAAAGTAATTGATAATGTACTAATTTCATTATTTTCCGGAGGACATATTCTTTTGGAAGGTGTGCCAGGACTTGGTAAAACTCTGCTGGCAAACTCTTTAAGTTTTATTATTGGAGGTGACTTTAAAAGAATCCAGTTCACACCGGACCTTATGCCGTCTGATATAATTGGTACTACTGTATACAATATGGAGCTTAATAATTTTCAGGTAAAGAAGGGCCCGGTATTTACAAATATTTTGTTGGCAGATGAAATTAACAGGTCTCCTGCAAAAACCCAGTCTGCTTTGCTCCAGGCTATGCAGGAAAAAAATGTTACTATAGATGGAAAAGATTATAAACTGGATGAATCTTTTATCTGTATCGCAACTCAGAACCCCATAGAGATGGAAGGTACTTATCCTTTGCCGGAAGCACAGATAGATCGCTTTCAGATGAAAATCAATATTACATATCCGAATAAAGAAGAGGAAAGTAATATTTTAAAAAATGTCCGGGATGGCTTCCGAGCAGAAGATCCTAAAACTGCAGGCTTAAATAAAGTTTTAGATAACAGCCAGATTGTAGAAATTAAAAATGCAATAGATAAAGTAATTATAGATGATAAAATTATAGACTATATTATAAAGATGATTTCTGTAACAAGAGAATATTCAGGTATAGAGGTTGGCTCTTCTCCTCGTGGAAGCGTTGCATTGTTTAAAACTTCCAAAGTAAAGGCCGTATTTGAGGGAAGGGATTATGTTGTTCCGGATGATATAAAAACTCTGGCACTACCTGTACTGCGGCACCGGCTTATTTTAAATGCAGAGTCGGAAATAGAAGGTTACTCATCAGATTATTATTTGGAAAAAATCATAAATGATATCGAGGTTCCTAGATGATTCCTGTTCCGACACGGAATATACTTATACTTTTATTTATACCACTCATTATTCTGTTAGCCGGATTGATTAATCCTTATCTTATCTCAATTGCAGTATTTCTTGATATTATTATTCTAATTACAGGACTTGCAGACATAATAAACTCGATTAGAAAAATTGATTTTTCACATGAAGTTGAGCTTAGAAAAATATTTTCTATTGGAAGAAATAACCACCTCGATATTTTCATAACGAATAGATGCAGTAAAGTTTTTAACATATCTTTAATTATTGATATTCCGGAATCCTGGGAAGATCTTTCAAATATTACAGCAATACCTGTAGCTCCTTATGAAAAAAGAAAATACAGCCTGATATTTAATCCAAAAAGAAGGGGACTGTTTAAGATAGATAATTTATATGCAAGGCATACTACATTATTCGGGCTTTTTACTATCAATAAGAAAATTAAAATACAACTCGAGGTAGAAGTATTTCCGGATATAAAAGAATTAAATCAGTATATGCACATGGCAAGACAAAACAGGCTGTCTGATATTGGTATTCATAAAAGCAGATATACAGGTATTGGGACAGAACTTGAATACCTCCGCGAATATCAAAAGGACGATGATTCTAAAAATATTGAGTGGAAAGTAACTAAAAGAATTAACAAGCCTGTTACAAAAGTTTTCCAGATGGAGACAAGCAATGTAATTACATTTGCAGTAGACTGCGGCAGATTAATGACAGCAGAGCAGGAAGGAATAAGCAGTCTTGATTATGCCGTAAATGCCTTGTTAATTCTCTCGCATATGTCTTTAAAAATGGGTGACACAATAAATATTATTGCATACTCGGATACAATTATAGGTGAGCTTTCTAATGTAAAAGGAAAATATGCAATCAGGAAAGTAAACCATTTTCTCACAAAACTAAAACCGGATTTTGTAGAATCTAATTATAAGCGGGCATTTGAATATATAAAAAAAAGAATTAAAAAAAGATCCTTAATTATTTTCTTTACAGATATTATTGATGATATAAATTATCAGATATTTAAAAGATATTTAGCACTGCTAAATAAAAGACACCTTACTCTCTTTATTCTACTTCGCGATTATCTTTTAATGAAGAGTGTTAAATTGGAACCCGATAATGTTGATGACTTATATACTTCTGCAACTGCAAAGGATATGTTCTTAAAAAGAAGCAATACAATTTCTAAATTACGGTTAAATAAAATTAATGTACTCGATGTTCTGCCAAAACAGACTACACCGCGTTTAATAGACAAGTACCTTGAGATTAAGTCGAGAAATTTTCTTTAATAATCCAATAAATTAAAATGAATTTGTTTCTGCATAAGTTTAAAATGTTTATCTTCTGTATATAGAATTAAGTTATTGGATACTACATGATCAAGAATAATTAAATCAGGGATCCCTACATTATTTATGCCATTTTTTAGATTTTTTAATTGATAATTTATAATTATATCCCAATCGATTCTCATTGGTTTTTTTGGCAGTTCTAATAGTAGATTGATTAATTTATTTTGTTTTTTAATTTTTAAAAAAGGTATTATTTCTGTTAATATAAGCTCGTTAATACAAATCTGATTATTTAATATTAACTCATCTAATTGTATATGAGATTCTTTATTTCTAAAGTATGAAATCCACACTGAAGAATCAATTAAAATTTGTTTCATCTTTTTCTTAAAATATTTAAATTGATATCAAGATCTAATTTACCGTGAAAATCAATTATTCTATTAATTTTATCTTGATTGATAATATTTTTAAGAGCAATAGTTATAACTTCAGTTTTTGTCTTAGCTTTTGTAATGTTCATCGCTTCATGAATTAATTCTTCGGGCAGGTCCAAAGTAGTTCTCATAAATCACCTCTGATTACAGTATATGCATATTTATATGCATAATCAAGTAGTATTATGCATATTCATAAAGCCTTATTCTACAGAAAACTTTTGACACTACGAATCATAAATTATGTTGAATACTTCTTAACTAACTGTATAAAACTTTCCGCTTCTTTCTCATAAGCCTTTAAAACCTTATCATCTTTAAATAGTCCGTAAACAGCTTCCATTTCTTCTCTGCTTTCAAAAGTTATCATACGGAAATTATTCATATAGTCTTTTTTTCTGGATTCTGATATAAGTTTATAAAGTTTATCCTGTGTTTCGATTGCCTGCTTGCAGAAATTATTCCATTTGCCTTCTGCAGGAGTTATCTTTTTTAAACTGTGTAGTTTTTTAAGTGAAGAAAAAGCATGCTCAAGCTTATGTAAAGGATAGTTTTTCCATAAAGATTCGTAATTTTTATGAACATCAACCCATGATTTAATTTTACCTTCTTCTATCTCTGTTAAAATATTTTCCAAATCTGTATTTCGAATTAACTGGCCTCCGATATTAATCCATTCTATATTTTGAGTAGCTTTTATATTTTTGAATACGGAAAGAGTCTTAATTTTATTATCTTCCATGTAATTAACGATTGTTTTTACAGCGTAAAAATTAACAATTTCTCTGTACATGGAATATGCCAATTCTGCTTTAATTAGTAAAACTTTTCTGTTCGATTTTTCAATGTTTTCACATTCAATTTCCAATCCGGATAAATTGTCTGTTTTAAGCAGCTTTTTACCCTTATCTGTAATTATATTATTATCTTTTTCATGCTTTTTATTTTTCTTAAACCATGCAATTCCAGTAAATAATTCGAGTAAATACAAAGCATGGAAAATGTCATCTATAGTATCCGGTGCAAGATGTTCAAAAACTATATTCTGGTTTTTAATAAAACGCCCGTCCCGTTTTTTATATTTTGTATCGTTTCGGGCAAGTGCATACATATTGTATAAAAATGAAAATGCCGGAACAATCTTTAAATTATTTTCTGTATTGATAACAAGAGAAAAAGGGAAGGGTATATCAAGCTCATGCATATACGAACCTTTTGCTATTAAAACAAAAGATGTGAATTTGCTGTTATGCTTAAAATTGCTGCAAAGTCCTGGCCAGAATCCCCTTTTTGCAGTAATTTCACCATCATGTGTACGCGAGTTGTGGTTGGAGCCTATTGTAGCACCGGATGCAATATTGCTCTGTCCCTGTATTAAGCTGGAAATAAGAAAAGAATTATTGTGGTGCTGTTCATGCGCAGGAAAAATCATACTGTTTAATACTTCACAACAGGAAATAGTAGAATTGTCTCCTAAGTAAGTATGAAACAGCCGTGCTCCATGATTTAAAGTGCAGCAGTTTCCTGTAACAAAATTCACAGCCTTTACTCCGAAATAGATTTTGCATCCGGAATTTATAATCCCGTCTTTTAGCTGAACACCTTCTCCAATAAGAGTTCTTTCACTTCCATGACTTTTTATTGTAATATTAATTAGAATGTCTGCACCTGTAATATATGCAGACTGCCCGATATTAACATTTTTAATAGTTTTACAATGTTTAACAACAGCATTATCCTCTACTGTGCCATAATTATTGCAGACAATTAAATCTGTAAATTCAATAAATTTTTTCTGAAGTTCCACTCTGCCTTTGTATCTGGCCCAGATATAAGCATCTGCAGGAAGTATTCCATCGAAAGGAAGTATCTTTCTTTTTCCGTTTTCATTCCATACTTCGATCCAGTTTCTAAAGCTGTCATACTTTTTGGATTTTACACATCCGTTTCCGAAATAAGGATCTTCTGATGTTTGCATTTCTCCAATATTAAAAAGAAAAACATTGGATCTGGTATGATAATTTGAAAGATATAGAACATTATGTATTGCATTATACCCACCTATGGTACAGTTTGTGATAGTGCTGTTATATAATCCAACAGGGAGTTTAATACCATTATCTTCCAGAGTTCCCTGTTCAAGGCTTTCAATTCTGACTATACCGTAAAAGCAGCAGTTTTTTATCAGGTTAGGATTAAATTGTCCGCCTACTTCTATATTGTTCCAGTTATCTGAAGTATTGCTTGTTTTTAAAATATTTATTTCTTCTAAACTTAATTTTCTGTAGCTGATTTTAGATGAAGGTTCTTTTTTTTTACTCATAATATTTTTATTCAATATTAATAATATATTAAATAGTTAATTGAATCAATTTAAAAATTTGACACAGATTATAAGTTTAACGCGGATTAAATAAAACTTTATATTATAAAATAATGTAATTAGTCTTTTTCTATTATAGTTAAAGCAAATACATGTGATACAATGTACACCACTTACATTAAATAAGTATAAGTTCCAGAATAAATTTGATTAATATGAATCAATAACTTAGAATTTAAAAGTGTTTGTTTTCTCTGAAACACTTTTAAATTCTCTTTCTATTGCTCCGATATCAATATTATTATCATAAACTCTAATATTTCCAGAAGCATCTATATCCCCTATATATTGATGAATAAAACCGTTGTTTATTGCTTTAGAATTATCATTTAAATTGAAAAAACCATAAAAATCATTACTGCTGCCTAAATTAGGATTAATAAAAAATGAATTTGAATCCTGTCCCGTGGCATCCTGAAAGTCCTTAAGGTTATCAAAGCTAATACCATGCAATCTAAAAAAATAGTCAGAGTTAATTTCAGGTTCCGCATAATAAATATTATTATCAATTGTGTTTAAGAGGTAAGTATTGTCCTCGAAACTAGAAAGTATAATAGCCCTTCCGTTTTCGTACTCTGTTGTATAAAGTATATTATTAGTAACCAAATTATTTTCCGAATATTGAATCCAGATTTCACCTTTAGATTTCACTTGATTATTTTTGTAGCAGGTATTATTTGTAAAAATAGAATTAATAACTCTTCCCCTGTCTTCTGCATAACCTCCGAAAACGATACCTGCTTTATCATTAAAGTAAACAAGGTTATTCCTTACAATAATACCGCTTACAATAACTCCCTTGTTTTCTGCTCCTACTTCTATTCCAAGGTCACTATTATAAACAATATTCTGTTCTATTATTATATCCGATGCCCCGTCAACGTATATTCCTGCTGTATATCCGCCTCCACCCGAAGAATGAACATTATAAATAATATTATCACCAAAAGTATTATCAGGATCGGGAGAATAACTGCCGTTTATTATTGCTGTATCATTTTCATACGGTATTAATGTAATGTAACCGCCATATTCACTGCCGGAAACATTTATTACCAGTTTTTCAAAATATGTACCTTCATGAACTAATATTACAGTTCCTGGTGACGCAGAATCTAATGCTTTTTGTATACTAAAAAACGGACTGTATTCGGAGCCGCTGTTATAATCAAAGCCGTTTTTAGAAACATGATAAATATTTGATGCAGAGTATAGGTAAGCATTTCTATATGAACTGTTTAATTCAATAATCCGCGGTTTGTAAGGATTAGAAAAAACAGGAAGAAGTAAAAAAAATAAAACAAGTAGTCTGAAAATAAATTTCTTCATTTTAATAATAAATAGTAAGGAATCGGATTAAATTAATCAATATATATTGCGAAAAAGCAATTTGTACTCAAAGAGTTAGCAAGCTATGCAGAATTATGCTTAAAAGAAAATAGATCCTGTGATTCTTTAAAAAAAGAAATGTCAGAAACCTAAATTACTGAAATTACTAATAAAAAGACTCCATATGCGCAACACAGGATATTTGTAATTAAAGTTAGAATTTTAAATATAAAATTACTCTTATCTTTTATCCTATTTAAAAGAAAATAAAAAAATGCACCGAACAAACTCATCCCTATTGTAGTACCTATAGCAAATAATGTTAGTTTTAATATTAAACTGGTAAAATCTGTTGTATTTATAATAATACTTAATCCAATAAAGGCACCTGAGCCGGCCAAGCCATGAATACATCCAATTAATAATAATCGTAATAGGGACTTTTTAATATGCTGATGTTTATGTTCTTCTGAATTTTTATGGCCATGAAGATGAAAATGGTTTTTTTCCGAATCATGTTTATGTGAATGAATATGTATTTTTTTATAGTATAATTTGAATAAGGCAAAACCACCTAGAAAGATTAAAATTAAACCAATCAGTGATTCCGCAATTTTCATTACAAATTCCGGCAGTTCAATTCCTAAAGCAAAATAGACTATTGCTATGACAAATAGAATTGTACTATGTCCTATAGACCAGAAAATACTTAAGCCAATAACTTTTATAAAGTTAGTTTCCTTTTGTGTAAATTGTGAAATTGTAAGAACATGGTCAGGTTCAAATGCATGTTTAACCCCAAGTACAATTCCAATAAATAAAAAAGATGATAGCAATTCATACATAAAATTTGATATTTACATATAGGTATAAAAGAATCAAGCTTAGATGAAGTAATTATCAGGTGACGGTATTAAATTTAAATATTTAAAATAATTAGACACAGATTGAAGCTGTCACGCAACCTCCTAACAAAAAAACCACAAAAAATATAAATGAAGGCAATTGAATTTTGAAGGTTATCAGCAATAATCACTGGTCGGTAAGGAAAATCAAGGATGATTCGGGGGTATACAGAGGTTTAAAACCACTAATCCACGCTTATCTTCACTAAAAAAGATACTAATTAGTGCAGATAAGTGAAGATAAGTATATTATATAACTTAATTGGGGTGGGTTGCGGGACAGCCCAATCCGTGTAAAATTTATAATTACTGACATTTTTATACTAATGTCTTCTTCTGACGGATAAGCGTGAAAAATCAAAAAATTTGCATTTTAGATTAAAATTAGATAGATTATAAGAATATGATAATAAAAGTATCTGTAATTATAGTTTTCATTATTCTTGTATCTATGGTTTTTCTAATAGGAAGCTGTCTTTTAATATCTCCAGCCGGTCTTATTCAACTTACTCCGGAAGAATTTCAAAAGCATATTGATGAGGAGGATGTCTTTCTTGTGGATGTGCATACTCCCGAGCAAACCCACTTAGAGGGAACGGATTACCTTATTCCCTTTAACAAAATAAAGGAAAACCTGGAAAAATTTCCTGAGGATAAAAACACGCCAATTTATTTGTACTGTAAAACAGGTCATATGGCAAATGTTGCCGCAAGAACCCTATTAGAAGAAGGCTATACAACCGTTTACAATATGGCCGATGGAATGGTCTCATGGGAAAAGTGGAACCTCTCTCTCCAATGATACCTAAATTCAATGACTGCATAATAATCCAATCCAGTATCCCTTAAGAAAAGCGTCCGCTATCCTGGTAAATGCCTTCGGATTAAAGAAATGGGGAAAATGGCCTGAACTGATTTACTAAAGTTTTTGTGAACAACCCGGATGGCGAGAGGCTAAAATATTGAGTGCAGGCTTCTATTTCATTCGAGCTGATTGAGGCCCTTTGTTGTTTAATCCAGTGGCTTTATTAAAAATATTAGAATTTATATAAAAAAGGTATTGTAATTTATTCGTTGTTTATTAATAATTATATTTAAAAGGGGGCAGCATTTGAATGCAATAGAAATAAATCCAAAAATTAATAACTTTGTTGTCTTTAGCGGTGGCGGAGGATTAATTACCCGGAAAATATCTTTAAATTTAATTAAGGGTATTAATGAAATCACTGTTAAAGATGTGCCTGCAAGTTTTGATTCGGATACCTTGGTTGTAGATTTTAATTCGGATAAAGTAAAACTTCAGGAGTATGTAATTAAGAAACCGAACAGAAAGTATGTTGATGATAATCTAAAGCGTGAAGGAGACTGTGCAGACAGGCTGATTAGTGAATCTATAGAATTGGGCACTATGAGGCCTGATATACTTGAGATATGTGAAAATGTTTCCAACAGAACGTATATTGATGAAGAGGTTTATCTTGTAGTTATTGCGGATGCAGAAGTGGATATAAAAATTAGCTTAACTATTTCTTACTTTATTGATGATGCAAGATTTAAGTGGAAGCCTACAATAATTGTTGAACTTGATGAAAACTGGGAAAACTGCAAGGTTAAGGGATTTATAGCAATTTCCAATGAAAGTGCCAATAAGTTTGAAGATGTAGATGTTTCATTTGCGGATTTTGCAAAGGATATGAATGAAGATGCTGTTAATACAAGGCTTGAACCTCAGGAATTTAAAGCAAAAATGAAAAAACAGCGTATGAAAATGATGAAATTTAAATAAGGATTAAAGAATGAAAATTACATTAGAACCGGGAAAAACAACTTGGGTTCCGTTTATAGAAAGTAACGCAAAAGTAAAAATAAGCTGGACCTGTAAAATTGAATATACTGCTTATTCAATATATAATAATAATATGCATACTGCTAATTTGCGTTATGTATTTTCAGATTTAAAAGGAGCTCAATTTATTCCATCTTCGCAACTAATAATAAAAGAAGAAGGAATACCGTTATCAATTACAGAAACAGTCGCATCTCCGGTTAAGAATAAATTTAAGTCAGAGAAAATAGATGATCCTTTTATAGAAATAAATGATAAGATTGCAACAATAGAAAAATCCAAAGTGATATCCAGAACTCTTTCTAAAAGAATGATAGAGAGAGCATGGACAGAGAAAATAAACAGGTCTGTTAAAATAGAAAATAAAACTGGAAAAAAAGTATTGCTTAAACTTTCAATAGTAGATAAACCGGCAGAGGAACTAATATTCACATCCTCTGAACCTGCTCCATCATCTAAAGAACCTCCGGAATATTATTTTGATATAGAACTTAATGAAGATGATATAAAAGTTATAAAACTTGAATTGAAATTCAAAAAGCTCGAGAAGCTGGAATTGCCACCGGATATTATGAAAGGTAATGAACAAGATGCTGCACTGGTAGAACAGGATCAGCAGGCAGAACCTCAATTGCTATCTCGAAATGAAATTAATGGGTTATTAGATCAAACTTTTTCTGCTACCGAAAGTGCAGAAGAGGAGGAATAGTAAATTTTTTTAGCCGCAATATATACTATTATATTATTTTTAATATAGTGTGGCCTAAAAAAACCAGAATATTTGATTTTAATTTATATTTTACATTTTTGGGTATTTTCTTATTATCAATCATTATTCCATTCTGGCTGTTATTGTCTGTAATAAAATAAGTATTTTCCTTATTTCCGATTATTGCATGTTTTCTCGAAACAAGAGGGTCATTTGCTATTACAAAATTATTAGCAGGATCTCTTCCAATTGATATTTTTGTGTTCTTCTTAATATCTTTCAGTTTAATCTTAATAATTTTTTGATTATCCGGTTTCGAATTTTTATCAATTTCAGTAGCATCTTCTTCCTTTGGATTTATATCCTGGCCAGCAAAATATTTTCTAATAGCATTTTTTATCTGGCTGTTATTTTTAAATGAGCTGGAATATTTTGTGAGAATACTTATACATTCTTTTAGATCTTTAAAGCGGTTGTTCTTTTTACAATTCATTGTTTTCTTTATAATTTTTTTAAATACACCAGGTATATCAGGAATAATTTTTGCGGGATTTTCATATATTCCTTTTGTAATACTATTTAAAGTTTCTGCGGAGAAAGAACTTGAAAATGGCTTTTTTCCTGTTACCATCTGATAAAATAAAACACCCATAGAGTAAATATCACATCTTTTATCTACATCCTTCGAATCTATAATCTGCTCCGGTGACATATAAGCAGGAGTACCCATAACCGTACCTGTCTTGGTTAAATCTTCTTCGGAACCAGGTTTTGCAGTTGCAATACCAAAATCAACAAGTTTTACATCTCCTAATTTAGAAATAAGTACATTATCAGGCTTAATATCCCTATGGATTATTCCATTATCATGTGCATATTTTAAGCCTATACAGATCTCTCTAAAAATCAGGATGGCAGGAAGGGTATCTATTTTTTTCTTTTTTTCTATTAATTCTTCAAGAGACATACCGTCAACGAATTCCATAGCTATGAAATATGATTTACCTCTTTTAAATTGATTAAAAACTTTTACAATATTTCTATGATTAAATGCCATCATGACATTAGCTTCACGTTGAAATCTTTTTGTAAGAACAGCCTGAGAGCAAATAAGCAGCTGTTTAATAATAATGTTCTTTTTAGTATCAGGATCTACTGCTTTGAAAATTTTACCCATTCCCCCCTGGCCAATAATGCTTTTAATTTCATATTTATCAATTTTTTCCGGCATGAATGGGCTCCTTTTTGATGTATTTTTATTTATAAATCTATTATACATCAAAGTCAAGAAATAACATTTTATTAATATGATTTTTGTTAACAAATGTTAATATTTTAATGTTACAAAATCTTAATTATTCATATAATTTAAAATAATATTAAAATTAATTATACTATATTAAGATTAAATTTGCTTGACATTAAAAGACCTGACTTTTAAACTTGTATTTTAAAAAATAAATATGGAGGTATTCTATGGGTGAATATTTAGATCAAATTCCACAAAATATCAAAGGACATATCCAGGAGATAGCCAAAGATATAAACTTAGATGATGATGAAGATGCTGTAGAAAAAGTAGCAAAAGGCTGGCTTGATAAAAAAGAGGCTTTTGAAGAAAAAATTGATAGTATGGGAATGGAAGAAGTAGATTCTCTTGCTAAAGATGATGAAAGAGGGGCACTGGCTTTAACCTATTCAGGATCACTTGTTAATATTGGTCCTATAATAGATGATGTTAGAAAGTCTGTATATTCAAGCATCGGTTTTAGGACAAATGCGCCAGACCAGGCAGAAAGTGATAATTCTACTTTGACTGGCGATATAGAAGTAGACGGTATAATAAAATTTTCATATGGTCCTGTAAAAAGTACTTCCAGAATATTTAAAGTTGCAGTATGTAAAGATGATGATTTAACTGCAGAAGAACAGGAAAAAACAATAATGGAAGTTGCTACTATAATTGAAGATGAATTTGTAGAAGTGAACAAAACAATAATGATGGAATAATAATAGATCTTGCGGTTTGGTACAAACCGCAAGAATATTATATAAATTTTATAATACGCAAATTACTTATAAAAATTAAATAATTGTCATTATTCTAGGTTAATTAATATAGATAAAATCTATCGGATAATTCATGATCGATGAAAAAATGAATAATGAAAAAATCAATTTTAAACAGTTAAAACAAAAAATACTCGAAATATACAACAGAAAAAAAACTCCTGATAAAGATCAATATATTGAAACATTAAAAAAAATGAATATAGTCCTGGAAAGTGAAAATAAAAGAACAAGGCCATATGACTCGTCTAATCTTCCTGGTGGTATCGTCTTTTTACGGCACTATATTCCAACAATAATTATTCCTGACCTTCATGCCAGAACAGATTTTTTAAAAAATATCCTGTTTTATAAAGATTCTACAGGATATTCAAACTTACAAAAACTGCATTTAAATATGCTCCAAATCTTATGTTTAGGTGATGGATTCCATTCAGAAGGGAGGGGTGCTAAAGCATCCTGGAAAGCTGCATTCCAGGAGTATTATACGTCATATAATAAACATGATTTTATGGATAAGGAAATGACAAAGAGTTTAGGGCTAATGGAAATGGTCATGGAAGTAAAATTAGCATTTCCTGCAAATTTTCATTTTCTAAAAGGTAATCATGAGAATATTGCGAATGAGAGAAAAAATGGTAATTTGCCTTTTAGAAAATATGCCCAAGAAGGGGCTATGGTTGTTGAATATATAAAAAAATTCTACGGAATCATGTTTCTAAATGAATATTATAGATTTGAAAAGAATTTACCGCTTATTGCAATAGGAAAAAACGTAATTATTTCTCATGCAGAACCTTGTGCTTTTTATGATAGAAAAAGTATAATTGAATATAGAAATAATTCTGAAGTAGTAAAAGGACTAACCTGGACAGATAACGACGAAGCAGAAAACGGAAGTGTTAAAAAAATGCTAAAACACTATTTAGATGATGATAGTACTTCCTACTATTTTTCCGGTCACAGACCCGTACATAATTTATATAATTTGCGGGCAGAAGGAAAGCTTGTTCAGATAAATAGCGCAACTAAAAATATTGTTGCAATTATTAAAGATAATAAGAAAATAGATCTTAACAAAGATATAATTGATATAGAAAAAAATTGATTTAAAGAAGTTAAAAATAAAAAACTCAATATTGAATAACATATGGAGTATTAATTTATGAGTTCAAAAAAGAAAGTGAGTAAGACAGCTAAAAAGAAAACTACTGCAAAAAAGAATTTAAAGAAGGCAGTAAAGAAAAAGAGCCCGGCAAAAAAAGCAGATACTAAGAAGAAAACTAAAGATACTAAAGTAAAGAAAAAAGCTACAAATAAAAAAGTTACAAAGAAAAAAGTTATTAAAAAGGTTAACGATATCAAGAAAAAAGTTGCTAAAAAAATTAAAGATTTAAAAAAAGCAGTCAAGAAAAAAAGTGAAACAAAAAAAGCAATTGAAACGAAGAAAGTTAAAGCTGCATCAGCTAAGACAAAAAAGAAAAAAGTTGTAGCAAAAAAGGATAAAAAAATGAAAAAGATAGTAAAGAAAAAAAGCACTGCAAAGAAAAAATCTGCTCCAAATAAAGCTGTTTCAAAGAAAGCAACAGTAAAGAAGAAAGTAGCCGCAAAGAAGAAAGCTGCACCAAAGAAAACAGCCGCAAAGAAGAAAGCTGCACCAAAGAAAGCAGTCGCAAAGAAGAAGGTTGCACCAAAGAAAGCAGTCGAAAAGAAGAAAGCTGCAACAAAGAAAACAGCCGCAAAGAAAAAAGCTACTCCGAAGAAGGCAGCAGCAAAAAAAGCGACTCCTGCGAAAAAAACAGCTCGAAAATCTATCGTAAAGACTGTTAAGGCACCTCAAAAAAATGCAATTAAAATTGATCCGGCTATAGCATCTAAATTTAGAAAAATAGATAAATATCAGATTGTTGGTATTATCGGACAGGGCGGAATGGGGAAAATATATAAGGCTGTAGAACCTGGAGCAAGTAAATATATTATAATTAAGCAGCTGCTTATAAATGACAGAGAAATAATTACAAAACGCTTTAAAAGAGAAGCTGATTTAATGACTTCATTTAGACATAAAAATATTGTTGCAGTTTATGATTATATTAAGGAAGGAAAATCTTATTATATTGTTATGGAGTATATTGATGGTTTATCTGTAGAAGATTTAATTGAAAATAAAGTAAAAATTGATTCGGATACAGCAATGCTAATTCTAAGAGAAGCCTGCAAAGGTTTAAAGTATGCTCATGACAAGAAAGTCATTCATAGAGATATAAAACCTGATAATATATTAGTATCAAAGACTGGCGAAGTTAAAATTGTAGATTTTGGAATAGCAACAGCTCAGCCTGGTTCCGATGAAGAACAACTTACAAAAACAGGAACAGTGTTTGGAACACCTGCATACATGCCTCCGGAGCAGTTTATAAGTGCCAAGCATGTAGATAAAAGGGCAGATATATATTCCATGGGTATAACGTTTTATAAAATGCTTACGGGTGAGAAGCCATATTCAGGATTATTCACTGCAGAAAATATTGCGAAGATTAGTTCTGGAAATTACCAAAATCCAAAGGAGCTTAATTCAGACATACCATCTTCCTGCATTAAAATAATTAAAAAATCTATGCACTGTAAAAAAGAAAAACGTTATAGTGATTTAAAAGATTTAATTGCATTTATTACAAAAGAGCTTAAAGAATATAAAACGCAGGGAGCTATTAATAAGAAAATTAAAAAATATATAGTCTAAATGTAATAGATAATTCAATTAATAAAACAAAAACAAAAAAACATGAAATGATACGGCTATTGAGAAATAGTCGAAAAGCATATACGTGGACACTAAAGATGCTGATTTTCTCTTGAAATATACCCGGATTGTTACCAAAAGTATTATAGCTAATTAGAAGATAAATAAATAATGTATTATCAATAATGACCTTTTTTAAATAAAACTGTATAATTTAAACAATAAGGGACTAAATATCAATGCATCAGAATGATAATCGAAAAATAACTGAGTATTACAATAATTACAAATATAGACAGATAACATTTAATAAACATACAATAAAGCAAATTGGCCTTGTTGTAGAAAAGGTTGCTTTTAAATGTGCAATGAAAACATTTCCTTGCATTTTATATTCAGCATCTATGCTATCTACAAGTATATTGGCAAACCTTGTTTTCGGGGACTTTGATTTAATAGAAAAAAATAATAAAAAAATTAGTTTAAAACTTAGTTTTATGTCCATGGCAGAAAAAAAAGTTATTTCATTTTTTATCGATTGTAAAGTAATCGGTTCAACTCTATATAAAGGAAAAAATAAAAACCTTTATATGATTGCTCTTGATTATATAAATAAGTGCCCGAGGGATCTAATACTTGCTATTGGTAATTATCTTGTAAAAGAAACAAATATGGAAAAACGAATTTATCAGAGAGTAGTTGTAACTCATCAATATGAACAGGGCAAAGATATACAGCCTTCAAAAAGTTATTTATTTATTAGTGGTAAAAGCAGGAATTGTATTTTAAGTGAAATATCCATATTCAGTGCAAAGGTAATTATATTCGGTAAGTCTGAAGAATTTATAGATAAAAATACTATTCTTATTATTAAAACTATTGGTATTGATGGATTGGGAGAATTAATCGGTGTAATAAAAAGATGCGAAGTAGTGGACCCAGATAAGGGTTTCCTTTCATTAATTATTGTTTTTGATCAGGAAAAAATACCGCCAAACTATAAAATGTGGGTTGGCGAATACATAGAACATGTAACTTTAAAATTTAGAAAATGAAGAATCTTAGTGGCAGGGCATTAAGGTACTACTGCTTCACAATGAATGTTAATTAAAATATTAGAAAAATCTGAGTTAATAATTTAAATCCGCGTCCTAATAACAAAAATAATTTATTTTTAAGTTAGCACCTAATGATCCTGGGGAGTTGCAAATTATTCCTATTAGATTTATTATTTTATTGTAAAAAGGAGAATAATATGTTTGGTATAAGATTTATAAAATTTGATTCCATGAACTATGCAATTCTGTATAAAAAAGGAAAAATTAAAAAGAAGGGACGGGGACTTTCCTTTTATTATTATGCTCCCAGGTCTTCTATCGTTGCAATACCGATGGGTAGTAAAGATGTTCAGTTTATCTTTAATAATTCCACTACAGACTTTCAATCTATATCCATCCAAGGCCAAATTACTTACAAGATAGAAAATCCTGAACAGCTTGCTGAGCTGCTCGATTTTACTGTTAATCATAAGGGCACCTATAAGAGTGAAGATCCTAATAAGCTGAGCCAGCGCTTAATAAACAAAGCCCAAACTGTAGCCACTTCATTTATTCAAAGTCTAAGTTTAAAGGATGCACTTAGAAAAGCAAAGGATATAGAAGATAAAATTATAGAAGGTTTAAAGTCATCCGATGCTATAAAAGCTCTGGGAATAATTCCTATAAGTATTAATGTAGTTGCTGTAAAGCCGACCCCGGAAATGTCCAAAGCATTAGAAGCAACAACCAGGGAGGCCCTTCAGCAAGATGCAGACCAGGCTATATATAAAAGAAGAAAATTTGCTGTAGAAGAGGAGAAAAAGATTAAGGAAAGCGAACTGGATACAGAAATTGCTGTTGAAGAAAAGAAAAAACAGATTTCTGAAAAAAAGATGGAAGCAGAAGTAATGAAAGAAGAAAATGAGCAAAAGCTGCGTGAAATGAAGATAGAAGCGGATATTGTAATAGAAGAGAAGAAAAAAGACTATATAGAAATGCTGGTACAAAATAGAAAAAAAGAAGCCGATGCCCAGGGTTATATGCTGCAGACTACACTTGAACCTTATAAGAATATGGACTGGAGAAAGATTATGGCTCTTAGCAAAGGAGGAACAGATCCAAAGGCAAATATTGCTATTGCCTTTCGTGAATTGGCAGAAAATGCGGATAAGATAAATAATCTGAATATTACACCGGAATTATTAGATACAATTATTGGTCCAAAGTCCGGATCTACAAGTATGAAAAATCGAAAGTAAATCAGAAATAAAGCAGAAGTAAAAATATGAAATCAACTACAATAGAAAATATCATTATCGTAAAATCGAAGACTCGGCTCCAACAATTAACCGAAAAATTTAATACCCAGGCCCAGGCTAAATTTTATATTAACCAGTCTAAAGAGCAGTTTTATACCAAACAAAAGGCAGTGAAAAAAAATATGGCTGTAAGAAAAAACACTCAATTTAATACGAAAAATCCGGCGCTGGAAGTTTTGGAGCAACAGCAGGTAATTGATGAATTACAGTTTATCGAGAACGATATAACGACTTCTGCAGAACAAGAAGAATTAACACTGAATGAGGCTGTTGAAGAAGAAGTATCTGAAGAGCATGAAGAGACCGAAACAGCAGATTCATCTGAAGATGAAAATAAAAAGGATGTTGGTGATTTCTCGGATTATGAAAAAGAGCATGAGCATTTCATGCATATTTTAAACCGGGTAAGAAATATTGCATCAAAATATCTAAAAACAAAAGTCATAGAAAGGGAATTTCTTGCCAATTATATATTTACCGAAAAAGATCTTATAATTGTGGTCGGGCAGGACGGGCTTGTGGCAAATACAGCAAAATATGTAAATAATATTCCCATCATTGCTATTAATCCGGATAGTGAAAGGTTTGATGGGGTATTACTTCCTTTTGTTGCAGATGAGTTGGATTTAGCAATAAATGTAGTGCTTTCAGGAAATTATCGATCCATTCATATTACCATGGCTGAGGTAAAACTTAATGACGGGCAACGGCTGCTAGCTTTTAATGATCTGTTTATTGGGCCAAATCGACATACCTCTGCACGCTACCGGATTACGTTTAATGGAAAATCAGAGAACCATTCCTCGAGTGGGGTAATTGTCTCCACCGGAGCTGGTTCTACCGGTTGGTTAAGTTCGCTTTTTAATATGGCCAGGGGAATAAACAGGTTTGCAGGCGGGAGAGAGTTTATTGAAGTTAAACCGCTGCCAAAGGATACTGATGAGATAATTTTTATTGTACGTGAACCTTTTTTGAGTAAAATCTCGCAGATTGGAATAACTGCCGGAAAAATTGGCCGAAATAATGAACTCATACTTGAGTCTCAGATGCCCAGAGGCGGCGTAATTTTTAGTGACGGAATTATGACAGATTATCTGGATTTTAATTCCGGAGCAATTGCAACTATCCGGATTGCAAAAGAGAAGGCTGTTCTGGTTTTAAAGTAGAAAAAAATATTTATAAGGAAACCAGGAATGCAGGAAAAGGAAATTATGATTGAATTAAAAACAATATAAAATCTAGAAGATATTCCTTTTGCTATAGTAAGATCATATTTAAAATCAATAATTAAATAATTTCTTATTGGAGAAAAAATATCCATTAAAACCGGCGGTTGGTTATTGTGAGATGCTTAAATTTATCATGCTTTCTTTGTTTCTAAATGCATTAGAAGTTATGCCTATTGTGTGCTATATTTATTTAAAGTAAATTGACTACTTTAGATTCTTCCTGCTAATATAATTTAAATTAAAAATGAAAGGAGATTGTATGAAAAAGAGAATGTTTCTTAGTATGGTAATTTTAATTATCTTAACAATAACTGCTTTTGCAGGTGGACAGCCTTCTGATGATAGTACTGTAGAACCTATTGTTTTAAGACTTGCAGAAATTTATCCGGCAGATCATCCAACAACACTTTGAGATTATGAATTCGCACGACTTGTGAAGGAAAGAACCGACGGAAGAATTACTATTGAAGTATTTCACAGTAAAGAGCTTGGTGAAGAAAAAGCTGTAATAGAACACGTGCAATTTGGTGCTGTAGATTTTTCACGTGTAAGCCTCCGTTCAATGGCTGCTTTTTACAAGCCTTTTGATGCATTACAAATGCCTTATCTTTATAGAAACGCGGACCATATGTGGCAGGTTCTAAACGGAGAAATAGGCGATGAATTTCTGGCAGGTATTGCTGATTTTATTGGACTATGCTGGTATGAAGCAGGAGCTCGAAGCTTCTATACAAATACACCGAATACTTCCCCATCGGATTTAGAGGGCCTTAAAATATTTGTTATGGATAATCCATTATTTGTAAATCTGATTAAATCTTTTGGAGGTGTCGCTAAGCCAATGCCTGGTGGACAGGTTTACACTGCGATTCAAACTGGAGTTGTAGATGGTGGAGAAAATGACTGGCCGAGTTACCAATCATCCGGACATTATGAAGTCGCCGGTTACTATATTTTAGATGAGCATTTAAGAGTACCTGAAATAATAATAGCAAGTAAAATTACATTTAATAAGCTTTCCGAAGAAGATCAGGCAATAATTGTAGAGGCAGCAAAAGATTCTGTCGATTTCCAAAGACAGAAATGGGCCAAGTTTGAAGATGAAGCCAGAGCACAGGTTGTAGCTAATGGAAACACAATTACAGAATTAACAGACAATTCAGAATGGCAGGATATAGTACAGGGGATGTACGATACGCTGGAACCTGAATTGCAGGAAATAGTAACAAGGATACGTGCAGTTCAATAATTTGTTTTTGGAGTATAGAAGGCCAATAAATGTTTAAGGGAACTAATGTATGGATTTTAAATTATTGAAAGGTTTGATAATTGTATTTATTGTATTGCTATTTTCCAGTTGCAGGCCATCGGTTGAAGAATTAACTGAAGCAATAATTAAAGAGGATATAGAAAAAGTAACTGAATTGATAAATAACGGTGTTTTATTAAACTCAGAAGAGATAAAACATCAGCCATTGGATCTGGCAATAGTGTTAAATAATCTGGAAATTGTTAAGCTTTTAGTAGAAAATGGTGTGGATGTAAACTGGTTAAATAAGAAGGAAGAAACTCCTCTGCATACTGCATTTTATAAAGAACACTGGCAGATATTTGAGTATTTAATAGAGAATGGAGCTAATGTTAATATACAAGTAAAATTTGTATCTCCATTTAATGAAAAGGAGGATGAAGACACTTTGGCATCTTGGGCTGCATTTAATAAGAATGAAGTTTATGTAAAATTATTTATTGATAATGGATTGGATATTAATTATCAGGATCCTGAAAATGGAGCTACTTTATTACATTATGCAGTAAATTTACTATCATTTATTCTCTATTGTATAAGGAAGAGCTTTTATATAATTGAATTCATGATCTCTAATTATCATATCAATAGCACCTGCATCCAGTGCAAAGAGCAGGTATTCATAATTCTTTGATTCGCCGGTAACAATAATCGGAATATCTTCTATATAAGGAAAAATATCAGGAATAGTATCATTTCCAATAAAATAGGATCCGACAATTATATTTACCAGTTTTGATTTAATAATTTTTCTTGCATCCGGAATTGAATCAGTTATTTCTATGCTATAAGGCTTTTTCTTAAAAAAGTCCTTAATCGACTTTTGATGTTCTTCATTATTCTCTACAAAGAGTAGTTTAGTTTTTTTTGGAGATATACTATACTATACATTATTTTTTTTAAAAAGTAAAGTGTCATGACAGGAATTTGCGCTGTTAAAGAAAATTAAAGAGTTCAGACTGTACACTGACCATTTTTAGTATGCAATAAATAGTATGAAAAATAATAAAAATCATTATAAAGAGGAAAGAAACAGTAATTGATGAATCAATTGATATAATTTATCCTTTCACAAACAGTTTCCATGTTTTTAACAATAATTCTTGTATTATAGCATTGGTTCTATTATAATTTTACAATAGAGAGAATGTAAAATGTAAAAAATACTACAAGCAATGAATGAATTGATGTTATGCTAAATTAAAAACATGTTATTTCTACAGTGAATGACTGCCATGAAACAAGACGAAGACAAGACAAAGGCTCAATTAATAACAGAGCTTCAACAAGCCCGGAAACAGATAGCTGAGATTGAAGGTGTTAAAGGGAATTTGAATCAACAAGAAGAAAAATTACATAATGCAGAAGCAAACTTAAAAAATATTTATAATATTTCACCAGGCCTCATT